>Ga0335069_10002564_pt1 | contig 27887 bp, 18 predicted proteins | sample Lox_Sample_11_FD_206714 | JGI IMG/M metagenome (GOLD analysis project Ga0335069, IMG submission 206714) | Soil microbial communities from Loxahatchee National Wildlife Refuge, Florida, United States - Lox_Sample_1.1 | ecosystem: Environmental > Terrestrial > Soil > Wetlands | place: USA...
GTGGATTGAGCGATTCCGGCGGACGCGCGGCGAAGACTACGCCATCTCGAAGTGCTTTTCGATCTCCTCCAAGGTTTTGCCTTTCGTCTCCGGCAGGAAGAACGCCACGGTGAGGAAATAGACGACGGTAAAGCCGACAAACACGAAGAACATGGTGGAATAGCCGTGCTTGCCGACGACGGGCAGGAAGACGGCGGCCAGGGTGGTGGAGACGAGCTGGTTGATGACCAGCGCTACGCTCATTCCGTTGGAGCGAATGCGGGTGGGCATCAGTTCGCTGAGCGCCAGCCAGACACAGACGCCGGGCCCCATGGCATAGAAGCCCACGAACAGGTAGAGGCAGAGAGCCATCATCCATCCGTTGGCCGGGCTCGGCACCTGCTGCAGGTAGGCATGGTCGATGCGCAGCGGGGCGGCGCGGGCGGCGTCGAGGTCGGCGAAGGGATTGCGGAAGAAGGCTTCGACCCTGCCGGTGGGCACCGCGGTGGAGCGGCTGATCTCGATGGGAGGCGCATCGGCTTCGCCCACGCGAACGGGCGTGGTAGTGGCGGTGAAGTCGCCGTAGGAGTAGATCACGGTGAGTGCCTGCTGAGGGCCCAGGCCGGCGCCAAGGCGGCGGGCGCCCGCCTGGTCGGCGCGGAACGCCAACTGCTGATCGGGACTGACCAGGGGCTGCAGAGCGGCGGCCACGTCGGTGCGATGCGCCTCAGAGCGCACGAACAGCAGACCGGCTGAGACGAGGGCGACGATGATGCCGGAGGTGCCGACCAGAAAGAGGAACTTGCGCCCCTTGCGATCGACGAGGGTCATGCCGACGATAGTCAACAGGAAGTTCATGGCGGTGAAGACCACGTAGCCCCAGTGGGCCTGCACGTCGGTAAGGCCGCTGGAGATGAGGATGTCAGTGTTGAAGCCGATGAGCGAATTGATGCCGGTGGCGGTGTTGCAGAAGAGGATGACGCAGGCCAGCAGGAAGGGCAGCACGTAGCGGCGCTGGAGAAGGGAATCGCTGCGCCCGCCGGACTTGCTGGCGGTCTCGGACGCGATTTCCTGCATTTCGCGCAGTTCGAGTGCGGCCTGTTGCACGGTGCGCGAACGCAGCAGCGCGGTGTGCGCCTGGTCTGCATTGCCGCGCCGGAAGAGCCAGCGCGGCGACTCGGACACGAAGAAGCTGCCCAGGACGAACAGCATGCCGGGAGGCATCGACATCCAGAAGATGCGCCGCCACGCCTGGTCCTTGGCGTGGAACAGGTCAGCAGCCGAACCGATGCGCGCTACCTGCGCCACGTGATAGCTGTAGAGGATGCCGATGATGGCGGCGGCAACGATGCCCAGGGTGAGCAGCCACTGGAAGACGCCGGTTCCGCGGCCGCGGTCCTTGGCCGCAATGCACTCCGCCAGGTAGAGCGGAACCACCACGCCGACGAGTCCGCCGCTGACGCCCTGCAGCAGGCGGCCGAAGAAGAGCGGCGTGTATCCCTGGGAAAGGGCGATGATGGGAACGCTGATGGAAAACGCCGCGCCGGACAGGATCATGAGCGGCTTGCGTCCCATCCAGTCGGCCAGCAGTCCGGCGAACAGCGTGGAGATGACGCTGCCCAGGAGCACGGCAGCCACGATGATCGACAGCTCGGCCGGGGTGAGGTGCGAGGTGGCTTCAAGATAGGGAAGCGCGCCGCCGATGATGCCCACATCGATTCCGTAAAGCAGGCCGCCAAGCCCGGCGACCAGGAGCAGAAAACGGTTGTAGCGAACCAGCCTCTTATCTTCGGATACGGACATCAGGGGAACCTCAGCCTGCATGGGAACACTCATGGCGCACAATCAAAAAGAATGCCGATTCAGCCCGGCGTTTCGATCGGGGCAACATGGTTGGCGCGAATCTTGTTGCCAGCTTACATCAGCGAGCGCGCGAGCTGCAGTTGAAGTGGCGGCGCCCGTTCAGATCTCGACGGATAACGCGGGGGTGCGGTCTGCTCGCGAAGTTTGCTCGCGCCAGAAGTGGGCTGCGCCGACGAGGGGAGCGTGGTCGAGAAGGGCCGACTGCACGACGTGGAATCCCAGGCCCGCGATCTGCTTTTCCGCGGTGGGAAGGAAGAGGGAGGCGGAGCGCGAGATGCCGCCGCCGATGACCACCATGTCCGGCCGGAACGGTGCGATGACATCGCGCAGCATCTGGCCAAGATGCAGGCCGAAGGTCTCGAACACCGCGCGCGCATCGGAGTCGTTGGGCGCGGCCGCCGCAATCTCCGCTACTTCAAGGTCGCGGCCGGTGCGCGCCAGGTAGTCGGCTTTGATGGCGCGGGTGGAGAGGAGGTCTTCCACCGTGCCGCCGGCATAGGGGAAGTTCCAGATTTCACCGCCCGGGGGTACGCCTTGCCCTTCAGTGACGCATACGCCGAGGACGGCGAACGCGCACCCGATCCCGGTGCCCAGGGTGAGGCCCACGGCGCGCGCCGCGCCCCTGACGCTTCCCGCAGCCACCTCGCCCAGCAGGTAGGCACCGGCATCGTTGAGGAACCGCAACTGATCGGACCGCCAGCCAAAGCGGTCGGCGAGTGCGCGGCGCAGGCTTTTGCCGTAGAGGGCGGTGAGCTTGTGTTCCATGAGGCTCACGCCGGCTTCGCAGTCGAACGGAAAGGGAACCGCGAGGGAGGCGCCAGCGATGTGCTCTTCGCCGGCCGCGACCTGCCGGCCGAGGCCGAAGAGCAGTTCGACGAAAGCTTCGAACGTGTCGACAGCCGCGAGCGGCGCACTCGAGACGCGCACGATCTTCAGATCAGCGAGACTGCAGAGCCCTGCGCTGACGTGGCTTCCTCCCACGTCGAAGCTAAGTACGAAACCTGGTCCGGTGGCGTTCATTGGCGCGATTCCTCCGCTCATTCCGGCGCGGCAGGACAGGCGAACCTTGCCGCTCGATCAGCCATCCCCGCCGGGCGCCGGAAGACAGTGCCGCTTTCCCAGGTGATCACGGTATCATGACCGCGGCCTGGCGGGGTAGTTTCCCACCCTCGCAACAAAAGCAAGTTGCGAGGATGGGGCACGAAGATTCATGGATACGACAAAGGTGTGAGACTGAGTTGGTGCGAACGCCTTCGATCCGGAGCGCTGCATTATTGCGCGACCAATTCCGCCACGACCTCGATCTCCTGGTGACGAGTGGAACCGGGCACGTCGATGGAGCCCAGCAGCACGGATTTTCCCGGCACGATGACCGTCATAGCCTCGAGCATGGTCTGGTGGATGATCGGGTCCTGTGCGCCCACTCCCGACTTCTCCTCGGCGAGGGTGGACTCCTCAAACTTGGTCTGCAGGCCCGTGTCTTCGATTCTCGCCTCGATGTTGATGCCCACGTCGAGATACTGCACCTGCGAGCTCTGCGAGGCGGCTGCGGCTTCGCCGGTCGTGCCGGTTACGATGGGCACCCGGCTGCCTTGCTTCAGGACTGTCTTGCCTCCGGAGGGCACAGTGAGCGAGTACTGCCGCTTGCCAGTGCGTTTTCCGTTTTCGCTCTCAGTGAGACTGTAGGTGAGGCGGTAGAGCTTCCTGGGACGGTCGAGATCGGCAACCATCTTTTTCGCGGCCTGCATATCTTCCGGCGTGGCGCGAATGGTAATGGCGTATTGGCCCGCGGAGCCATATATCCTGGCGCGCGAGAAGTGATTGCGCAAACACGTCTGCAAGTCGCCGAGGTCATTCTGAGATGTGGCGTTTACAAGGCGCACGGTCTCGGTGATCTCCGGGGCCGAGGGTGGTTCTGCAGATTTGGTTTCGCTCGCCTGGGCCCGCGCAGTGCGGGAGGGCGCTAACAGGGCCGCGGCCAGCACGCATCCGGCAAACATACGGACACAGTTCCGCTCTGTGGTCAGGTTCATGATCCGCCTCCAAAGTAATACGATCTATTCGAACAAGACGTACAGAGCAGGAATTCGCTCGGAACTTATGCGCCTGTGTCATTCCTACGATATGAATGCGAATGGCCAACTTATTGCGCCGCGCAGCCGCGGATTGGTTCACATCTTTCCATGGGCGCGACGGGCGTGCGAGTTATCCCGACTTATCGCTCAGGCGGGGTGCTTACTTATCGACGCTGCTCTTCCAGGTAGTGTCGAGGAGAAAGCGGACGATCCAGAGGCACGGAATCATCAATACGAATACGATTCCGTTCTTGAGCAGCGCGGCGATGGGGCTGAGAAGCTGCGCGCGCGGAAGGTAGATGACGCTGGGCAGTAGGATGGCGAGCACGACGGCTCCTATCCATTGCCGGCCGAGCGCGTGCAGCCAGCGCAGCAAGAGGCCGATGAGCAGCGAGGCGCACACCACGCCAGCGATTCCCGCGGCGATCCAGGCCTCAGCCAGATAGCTTGAGCCGGCGCCGAAACCCTGTTGAAATGCGTCCGCGTTGAGAAAGACCGAGATGTCATTGTCAAAGAACTGGCCCTGCTCGAAATGCGAACCGGAATAGAAAGCCTGCAGGATTTCGCTTCTCAGATAGGAAGGAACGTGAGGCTCGAACAGGGGGCGATATTCGATGGCCACCTGGGTCACGCCCATGGATATACCCTGGCCGGCGACAAAGCCCGCGGGCCCGACCAGGACGGTGGAGCGCATCTCGCGAAAGCCACTGATGGCAACGGCGGCGGAGCTGGCGGCCAGGCCGACGATGGCCAGGGTTCGCAGGCGAAACGGCTTGCCGGTCTTGAGATTGTGGATGAACCACAGGGTGATGAGAAACAGGAACACCTTGCCGCGCAGGCCAATGGCCAGCTCGAGCACCGAGGTGGAGATATAGGCAGCGGTAACCCAGGCCAGGCAGGCGCCTCTGCGTTCCAGCACATAGACGAGCACGAAAGCATTGGCGGCGACGAGCGACATGATGCGCACGAGGGCGCCGGCGCTGTCGGCAACGTCCTGGCTCTGGGTGAAGATGGCGAGATATCCGCCGTGGCTGCGGATGAACTGGAAGTATTCGTAGTTCTTCAAGAGCACGAACGGAAACGAAAGCGCGAGCAGAACATAACATGAGGCCAGCCATTGTTGGCCGTTGCCGGCGCGCAGCACGACCGGCACGGCGTTCCACGCGCAGACGGCGTAGATGCAGGTGGCGGAGAGCAGGATGAGGAGCAGGGTGATCTCAGAGGAGGCGGCGGAGACCTGGATGGGAATGAGCGTTTGCACCACCACGTCAAACGGGTCGCGGGTGGCGCCGAGGGCATAGCCAACCAGCCGGCCCATCTGAAAGAGCAGCAGCATGCCGAGGAAGAGAAAGCAGGGATGGCGTCCTCCGCCGAAGCGCCGCCAGGAAAGGAAGAGAAGAGAGGCGTAGAGAACGAGGCTGATCCACAGGCACGCGGTGAGGCCAAGGACGCCGCAGAGTACGAGGACCACGGCGACAAGCAGGGCGGCGAGATAGAACGCGGTCTGGGTGGCGGTGGACATTGCTATCCCATGCGGCTGAGCGTGCGGCGACGCTTCGGCAGCGGTTACACTGCCTCCTCGCGGCGCGTGACGGCGGCGCGGATTCTCACCAGCAGCGAGCGGGTCCGCGGGTCGGCACTCAAGTACTGGAACCGTGCCTGCAGCAGCGCGAACAGGATGCCCAGAAACAGGCCCGCGCACGACGCGATCACAACGATGAGGGCACGATGCGGAAACGAGCGTTTGTCCGGCGGATAGGCGGGATCGACTACCTGGATCAGCGATCCTTCGCGGGCTTTATCGATCCGCGCCAGTTCCAACTGCCTGGAGAGCAACCCGAACTCCGCCTCGTAATACTTCACGTCCCGCATTTTGCGCATGTACTCGAGCCCCGCCTCGGTGACCTGGCCACGGGGGACGATCATGCCGTCGACATCCTGGCTCCCGGTGAGCTTCTGCATCTGTGCGCGCAGTGCGGCGAGTTCCTGCTGTGCCTCCGTCAGGGCGGCGTTTTGATCGGTTGCGTAGGCGCGCATGCCCTCGATCTGAACCTGTTTGGCCGCGATCTGCGCGCGTAAATAGGCGGCCGATTCGATCAACGCGCGGGCCTGGCTGTCAAGCGCGATCAGGCCTGTCTTCTGCTCCGTGTTTCTCATGGCATCTTCAGCTTCGGCGAGATGCTGTTTTGATTCGTTCACCTGGCCCTCAAGAAACACCAGGCGCTGCGAAGCCTCGCTGATGGCGAGGTGCTGCGACAGCGTGCGAAATTGCTCGACGTAACCATTGGCAATGTCGGCGGCGCGACGCGGGTCGCGGTCCTGGACCGCGATGTGAATGAGGCCGTCCTTCTGGCCGCCTTCGACCGCGGCGCGTTTCTCAAACGCCTTGCGCGTATCGGAGAGGTACTTCTTGCCGTATTCCTGCTGCAGTTTGAAGCGCCGAATGAGCTCGTCTTCGACCACGCGGCTCTTGAACATACTGACGTACATGTCGTTCGGATTTTTGAGGCCGAGGCCTCCGCCGGCGAGAGAGGCGAAGGAATTGAGGCCGCCGAACTCCGATGCCAGGGCGGAGGTGAGCATCGAGTTCTGCTGCTGGGGCGGAAGGATAGTGACCTCCGCGGTGTAGCGGACGGGGAGCAGAAGGGCGAGGGCTATCCCGATGACGGCGGCGAGCACACACGCCGCGGCAATGATTCTCCAGCGCCGGGCGAGGATGAGAACGAGGGTGAGAAGGTGGACATCGTGAGGCGAAGTCTCGTCCATCGTCTCGGGGTCCTCGAGTGAGCGCGGGATGTGGAGATCAGTACGCATCTATGAGTTCCATCGGTGCAGCGGCGCGAATTCGGATTGCCGATTGCGGAGGGTGCGGATTGCGGCGCGCAGGGGAATGAGTCTGCTCCTTTACTTCAGGGTGTTGATGGCCGCGGCGCCGAACGCGAGCTGGGCGAAGATCTGGGTCCAGTCGAGCACGCCGCGCAGCGCCGAGGGTTTGAAGGTTTTTTCGGGAACGATGATGGTGTCTCCAGGGGAGAGCTTGAGGTGGAAGAACTCGTTGCCCCATGTGCCTTTTACCACGGTGCGGCTGAGGACTGCGCCGTTGGCGCGGACCACGAACATGCGCTTGGTGTCGGCAGCGGAGCTGGGGCCGCCGGCAAGGTTGAGGAATGAGCGGACCTCGCCGTCGCGGCGATAGACAAACGAATTCTGATTGAACACCGCGCCCATCACATTGACGGTGGAGGGCGCGGAAGGGATGAGGAAGGCGTCGCCATTCTCCAGCTTAAGTTCGGGTAAGCCGGCCGTGCCTTGCGACTCGGGCGTGAACGGAAAGACGATACGGCCGTTGGCGCGAATCTGCTGCAGCTGGGCGACCAATGCCTGTTCGGTGGCCTGCGCGGCGTTGACGCTGGCCAGGTCCTGGGAATTACTCGCGGGCGCGGCCGCGAGGGCCAGGTTGCCGCGCTGCATCTGCAGCATCATCTGGTGAACCGACTCGTCGATGCGGCGCTGCTGCAGGATGCGCGTGGACTCGCGCGTGAACACGGAGCCGTAGAGATAGGCGTTGGGGGTGAGTCCGCCGGCGCGCTCCACCAGTGCGCGCAGGGTTTCGCCGGGCAGCACACTGTAAGTTCCGGCATGCTTGAATTCACCTTCGAGGCGCACCAGAGTGGTTTGCTCGGCGATGGGAACATGGATATCGGACTGCGAAAACACGGTGACCACGTCTCCGGGCTGCAGCGTGAGATCCTGCGACGGGTCATGATCGATGACCAGCTTGCCGAGGTCGAAAGGGACCAGGGTGGTCTTCAGCGTGGCGGGGTCGGTGCGCTCGATGACCGCATAGCTCCAGTCGATTTCAGGCACGGTGAGCCGCACTACCGTCTTGCGCATTGCGTGTGGCGCGAGCGGCTCTTCGGTGTCGGCATCCTGTTCGGCTAAAGCGGACTGATTCCCCTGGGTTGCCGCGCTGCGCCGGGATGCGCCGGTCGCCGCGCCGTTCTGTGCGTCCTCCGCATTGTACTGTCCCGCCGGCGGTGGATAGGGCGGATAGGCGCTCACAGGAGAGTTCGCGAGCCCATTCTGCGGGGCCGCGCCCATCCGGGTGTTTGCTTCCTGCGATTGCGCAGCCTGGAGCAGATCGACGGGCGAGGATGGCTGTCGCATGGTGGCGAGCGGGGAAACGGGCTGGAACTCCGGCGCGGCCAGGCCGAGTTGCGCGCGTTTCCACCAGTAGTCGCGGGTGAGCAGCGAATCGCGATCGGGAATCAAATCGCTGAGCCGCATGCCGTCGCGCCACGCGAAGCGCCCCGGATTGGCGGTGTTGCCGCGCAGCGTCACGGTCTTCTGGAACTTCGACACCAGGGAGAGAACGTGAACGATGTCGCCGTCCAGGAGGGGCGTGGAGAGACCGGCCGCGTCGAGCCGGATCTCCATGGCGATGCGGCTGCTGTGCTCCACGGTGCGCTCCAGTGAAGCGCGCGCCTCCGAGGCCAGCGCGGTAACTCCGCCGGCATCGCGCAGAAGGCGATCGAAGGTGTCGCCGGGCAGGGCCTCATAGATTGCCGGCCGCCGCACGCTGCCGAGGAGCGCCACCTGATGTCCGACGGGCGAAATGTAGATCACGTCGCCGGAGAGCAGTTGCGCGTCTTTCGATTTGTCGCCGCTGACGAGCAGCGCGTAGAGGTCGACGGTGGTGACAGCCTGGCCGTTTCGGAGCAGGTCGATGCGGCGCATCGAACCCTGCACCGAGGGTCCGCCGGATGAGAACAGGGCATCGATCAGCGTGGCCAGTGAACTGACGGTGTAGAGCCCGGGCCGCCGGGCTTCGCCGGTGACGTAGACCTGGATGGAACGGATCTGTCCCATGTCCACCTGAAGCTGGAAGTTGCGGTAGACGCGGGCGACGGCGTCGTGCAGGTGAGCGGTGAGCTGCTCGAAGCGCAGCCCGGTCACGTGGACCGCGCCAATCTGGGGCAGAAACACGTCGCCGGTGCGATCGACGCGCAGGTTGGCGTTGAAGTTGACCTGGCCCCAGACGCGAATGCGCAACTCATCTTCGGGACCGACCAAGTAGCCGGGGGGAACCGGCGCGTTTTCCAGCGGGGCGAATGTGGAGGGCACGTTCTGAAACAGGCTTGCGCCGTAGATGGGAAGCACCTGCCCGGTGGTGGAGGCGATGAATTTCTGGAATTCGGTGAGAGCCTCCGGCCGCAGGGGCAGGCTTTCCGTGCCGGGATGAACGGAGGCATTCCGGACGGACTCATCGTAGTACGTGGTCACGCGGCCGGGCTGCCCGGAGATCGATTCGGCCCCGGGAATGTTTGAAGACGGCATGCCGCCCGACATGGGGCTGGTGCGCTGATCGAAGCTGCACCGCGGCGAGGAGGCGAGTTCCGGGTCAGAGCAGTTCAATGGGCTGGACTGGCCGGGCTGCAGCGACGGCTCGCCTGCCGGGGAAGGATATGCAGAGGGAGATTGCTGGCCGTAGGCAAGGAAAGCAAGGAGCGGCGTTGCCACCGTCGTGAGAAATCGCGTGCGCATGAATTTTCGAGCTTTCTTCCAGCCTTCTTCCTGCAAGTGGTCATTCCTGAACCAGACGACCCGGTTAGCCGCGCGGTCAGGCGTCATTGAGATCGCCTACCAACGCTTCGGACAAGTCCGGATCAAAGACCGCGTCCAGATCAAAGACGGGGTCCGGATCAAAGACCGGGTCCGGAACAAAGACGAGGGGCCCCGTGGTGGAGAGCGGAATCAGGGTGCGCGGCGGCGACAACTGGTCAATGTGTTCCGGGGCGTACCTGCTGAGCAGGTCGCGGAGCTCCCGGCGTGCATCTGTCGAGCAATCGAGGCAACTGACCAGGGTGCGGGCGATTATACCCATGTCGCTGAGCAAGGTGGCCTTCTCCATGTAGCGGGTATCGATCAGGGCTTTGATGGGCTTGAACACCGATGCATAGAAGGTGTCGACCTCGTGGGCCGGGACCTCGAGCAGCATGCGCTCCTCGTGGCGAAACGCCAGCGTGGCCTGGCCGGTGAGCCCCGGCCGATAGGGCAGGTGGAGCAGTTCATGACTGGGCAGCTTAGGGCGCGGTCCCACCAGGCTCATGTCTCCTTTGATCACGTCCCATAACTGCGGCAACTCATCCAGCTTGAAACGGCGCAGCAGGGCGCCCACCGGAGTGATGCGGAGGTCGTTGTGCACCGTGTGACTGGGCCCGCCGGTGTCAGGTTCGCAGCGCATGGAGCGAAATTTGTAGAGCCCAAACACCTTGCCGTTGCGGCCCGTGCGCTGCTGCCTGAAGATCACCGGTCCGCACGAAGAGCAGCGCACCAGGATTCCGCAGAGCGCGAACAAGGGCAGAGCCACGACAAGGCCCAATCCGGCGCCGGCGCAATCAAATGTACGTCGTGTCCGCGACGCCACCCAACTGCTCGCCCTGGGCACAAAGTGCTTCTGGCGGTCGCCATTGTCCTTCGTTGATACTGCGTGCTTTGCGGTACCCAAAACCGGGAAACCCACGTACAAAGCGATATGTTTAATTGCTTCACCCAGAGCTGGAAGGATCACCCCTTGCTCCCCTCCAGGCGACAATTGATTCGCGAGTCAGAGCAGGTCGATTTGCCGTGGCGTTAGCCGCGTTGTTGCCGCCTGGATCCCTGTCCCCTGGAGTTATGCCATGAGTAGTTGAAGATTCGATGTCCAATGAACAGACCCGTGCTTCGAAGCGAACGGATGCGTCCCTGGTTAGGATGCGATGCCGAATGGGGCTAAAGGTTTGCCTTGCGGCAAGGAGTCAGGCAGACACTGTTGCGATTCCAGCGGAGCCGATTACCGGACCTCCGGGAATGGGTGTCAAGCTTTTCGTGCTCATAACTGCCTGGTTATGCCGCAATCGAATGGAAGCAACCTGACAGCGGGGCGCACCACCACCATGGCCGACGTGGCCAAGCTGGCGGGCGCTGCTCAGTTTTCGCCCAGTTCCAGCGCGGCGGGGAATTCGAGCATGGTCTGGGCCACGGGGCTCCAGTTCCTGCGATGCAGCGGGGTGGGGCCGAGGCGGGCCAGCGCGGCCCGGTGTTCGGCGGAGCAGTAGCCTTTGTGGCTGGCGAGTCCGTAGCCCGGATACTGGCTGTCCAGTTCCACCAGCAGGCGGTCGCGATAGACCTTGGCGAGGATGCTGGCCGCGGCGATGGAAAAGCTCGTCCCGTCCCCTTGAATGACTGCTTGCTGCGGACACGGAAAGTCGATGGTGTCCACGCCGTCGATGAGCAGATAGTCGGGCGTGAGCGCCAACTGCTCCGCTGCGCGCTTCATTGCCAGCAGCGATGCGTTGCGGATGTTGATGCGGTCGATGATGTCCACATCCACGGCGGCGATGGCCCAGGCCACGGCGTTTTCGCGAATCTCCACGTCGAGCTGATTGCGTTTCTTTTCGGAGAGCTTTTTGGAATCGTTGAGGCCCTCAATCCTGCATCCGGGAGCGAGAATCACGGCGGCGGCCACGACGGGCCCGAACATGGGCCCGCGCCCCACTTCGTCCAAACCGGCGATGCGCAGCGCGCCGCACTTGCGCGCGGCCTTCTCCAGCTTCCAGCCGCATACCGGGGATTTCGCCATGGGTTCAGTATAGGGCGAGGCGGCCTGTGGGAAAGCGGGGTTTGAACTGTGGTGATGGGCGCGAGCGAGGCCGGAGCGCGGAAGGCCGCTGCCCCGGCCGGCCGCAAGGGGACGATGGACATCCTCGAACGGGGTGTCTAAGCGCCGCGCGAGTCAGCCGGAGTTTGCGGCCGCGTCGTGCCGGCCTTGTGGTTTCCATTCTCCACAGGAGGGTTTGAGCGTATGTTTTTCACCGCGTAGAAGGCGGCGGCCTCGGAGTAGGTGTGGGGAATGACCCGCCCCACCATCCAGGCGCCGTCGCGCAGGCTGGTGAGTGCCACTTCCCCGGCGAACTCGACTTCGTAATCGCCATCGGGAAGGTCCAACGGGGCATCAATGATGGCGCAATGGGAATACACGGCGTGCGTGGCCTCGGGAAGGATGGTTTTTGTGGCCAGCAACTCGCATGCCCCTTCGCGCCCCATTCCGCGCAACACACCTTTGGAGAGAACCGCAAACCGCATCGAACATCAAACCCCGGCAAAAAATGTCTGCCCGGTTAGATGGCCGACACAATCAGGAAAGTTGCTCAAGTGGCGATGCCCTGGGCGGCGCCGTTCGGGCAAGCGGCGAGAACCATGCGCGGGCGTTTCCTGGCTGATGGCCGGACGCCTGCCGCCCTGCTCCTGGTGTTTTGTACACTGGCCTTGATGGTTCTTCATTTCCTCATTCGTGGCCGCGTGCAGGGGGTCGGTTTCCGATGGTTCGTGCAGCGTGAGGCCAGCGAGCTCGAGCTGCGCGGCTGGGTACGGAATACAGAGGATGGCGACGTGGAAGTGGTCGCGTCAGGAAGCCCTGCCGACCTGAACGAACTGCGCACAAGCCTGCGCAGGGGGCCCCGCGGAGCCCGCGTCGATCACCTCATCGAGCGCCGTCTCGACGAGTCGGAAGGCGCGGAGCTCGGGTCGTTCCGGATCGAGGGCGCCTGGTAGAGGCGGCGGCAGCGCAGGTGCAGAGCAGGTTCACGCGCAAAGAGTGCGGGACGGATATGCATCCGTCCCGAGCAGTGTTTGAACAAAGGGATCAGGCTAGTTGTCGCCAATCGATTCGATGTATTCGCTCAGCCCCTCCGCCGCGTGGATCAGCGCATTGGCTTGGGCGTTGCTGATGCGCTGGCCGTTGAACTCGGCGGCATTCAGTTCGGCGGACATCTGATCTGCCAACTGGTTGCGCAGGGCGGTCACCAGCGCAATCTTGGCTTCAAGCCTGCTGTAGGTGTGTTCGTCGCCTTCGAGCGCCCTGCTGGAGATGCGCAGGATGGCGAGCCCCATTGGCCCGGTGGGAGCGTTGATGCGCTTGTAGGCGCTGGCCAGCTCTTCGAATGCGTCGCTCTGGCGCACGCCCTGCGGCTGGGCCGCGTGGGTGATGACTTCGCTGATGGTTCGTCCCTGGCTCTGGTAGTCGTCGTTGAGTCCAACCAGGCTGAGGATGGTGGGACGGACGTCGGTCATATCGGTGAAGGTGTTGCCCTTCACGCCCAGGGATTTCACGCCGGGGCCGGCGATGCCGAGGAACGTGACGTTGATTTTGGGATCGACGCCGCCGTGGTTCCAGGCATAACTGTCGTTGACGGCAAGATCGGCGCCGTAGGTCTGGAAGTAGTAGTAGGGAACGCCGAACATGATGAAGCTCGGGGTGCGCAGCGGGTCGCCGGTGACCATGTGCAGGAAGCTCATGCCCACGGGGTCGACCAGATAGCGGGTGAGCTGGTCGGTATTTCCGGTGATGGGATTGGTGACCGTGAGGCTTGCGGTATCGTGCTCGAACTGGCGGGTGATGGGCGCGTCGGGGGCGGGCTGGCCGCCGATGTAGAACGCGGGCGCCATGTCGAAGTGGATATCGAACGGCGTCTGGGTGAAGTTGAGAGTGGGATCGGCCTTAGCCAGCAGCGACTGGATGTTGGCATCGATTTCGCCAATGGAGTGGGAGTCGGGCGCGCTGTTGTTGGTGTTGTAGGTGCAGTAGTTGCCGGGTGCGCCGGTGCAGGACGGATTGATGGGCGTGCCGCCGGAGAAGAAGTCGCCCTCATCGGCGGTGACGATGAAGAGCGTATTCGCCGGGGTGATGCCGTCGTTGGCCAGGCGAGTGAAGAAGGTGTTGAAAGCCGCGTCGTCGGCCTGGAGCTGGGTGACGTATCCCTGCTCGCCGGGACCGAAGGCGCGGTAGGGGTAGGTGTGGCTGTCGTGGGCGTCGGAGACGTAGGAGTAGACGACGGGCACGCCGCTCTCCAGCATGGCTGCGTCGTAGGCGAGGGCCTGCGCGGCGGAGATGCCGCCGAAGCCGGGGAAGCCGGTGATGGGGTTTCCGGAGAGGTCGTTCAGGCCGCCGGGGGCGATGACCGGAACCACGTACTTGTGGCCGTAGAGCGCCTTGAAGCTGTTGTAGCCGCCGGGCTCGTCGGGGAGCACGTCGTTGCTGGCGTTGGGCGCATTGCAGACGGGATCGCCGGAGGCGCAGTGAATGGCGATGCCGACGAAATCCGCGGTGGCCTTCTTGGAGCTGGCCGCGGCTTCAATGGCCTCAGGAGAGCTGGCCCCGAAGACGGTGACGATGTCGTTGCCGGTGTTCTCCAGTTCCATGTTGGCGATGGAGACGGCGCCTACGTTGCAGCCGGCGCGGGTGAAGGGAACCCAGGGGGCCGGCGCATTTTTACCCTGCGCGGTGAGCATGCTGTAGGTTGAATCGGCGCTGGGCGTGCTGGGATCGACGACATCGGTCCAGTAGGTGAACGATGTGGTGTAGGTGGAGCCGAGGCCGTCAGAGGAGTTGGGATTGAAGTAGTTGAAGCTGTTCGAGACTGCCTGCCCGTGACGCTCCGGATAGACGCCGGTCAACGCGGTGAGAATGTCATCGGCGGTGTGGGCGATGAGCGGCGTGTGATGGTTCGTCAGAAGGGTGCCGTTTCCGGTGAGGAAGTTGAGCAGGTGGGGCATCTGCTCCAGGTCCGACGGGACGTTGGGATTGTCGCGGGTGAAGTGGACGTTGTCGAACTGGATGTAGACCACGTGCTGGATCTGCCCGTTGGCAGAGTGGAGGTTGCACTGGCCGTTCAGAGCTGCCGGTGTCGAGGCAAGTGCGGCCGCAGCCGCAAGGCAAGCCAGGCGGAAATCCATGCGAAGACCGATCATGTGATTTTGACCTCGTTCGGGGATGGTGGAACTGCGTTGGCTGCAACGCTAGGACCGCCCGACAGAGACATGGATCAAAACGGCATGAATAGCTGTTGAATTGCGGGTGGGGCGCCGGACTGGAGAGCAAAGCGGAGTGCCTGCTTGCGGGGAGAGTGGCGGATCAGGCGGGTTGCGGTTTAGGGCAGCGGGTGGTGCAGGATTATTTCGCCACTACATCGATGGGGACGGTGATGGTTTTGGGCGGCATGCACTGCGTCTGGTCGCAGGCCTGGTAGCGCAGCCGGGCTTCGACCAGGTGATCGCCCGCGGTGGCAATCAGCCGCACGTCGATGGTGAATTCGCCGCTGTACACGTTGAGTTTGGTCTTCGGATCGGCGGGGAGAACGTAGTCGGCTCCGGCGGGATAGCTTGCCGATTCGAGGCGGACGCCCGAGCTGTCAGGAATCGAAAGCGTGGTGGGAATGAGGAGTTTGTCAGTTGGATTGTGGGAGTTGATGTGAAGCCCGGGGGCGATTCTGAAGTGCAGCGCCACTGCGCCGGGTTTGCCCGCGGGCAGGCTCACCTGTTCCGGGTAGAGGTACGCGACCGCCTCGGTCTTTGGCCCCGCATGCCGGGGCTCCTGGAAGAGCGGCGACTGCGCCGCCGCGGCCAAACCTCCCGCCATCGCCAGACCGGTTACCCACGCTCTCACAACCGCTCTCATGCCCATCCCTTGCCCAACACGGCGAGCACCGCTCACTCCGCTAAGCGCGCTCAATCCCCGAGCGCCTTCCTGATCTTGGCTTCCATGTCATCTTTTGAAGTGATGCCCATTTGCGCGGCGACGACTTTGCCGCTGCGGTCCACCCAGAACGAGGTGGGCATCGCTTCCAGCCCGCCGTAAGAAGTAGCGATGCTGTCGCCGTCGATCAGAACCGGGTAGGGCATGTGCTCCTGCTTCACGAAGCGCGCGACTTCGGCTTTGTTCCGGGTCCATCCTTCCTTGTCGCCGGCCTTCAGGTCGTCGCCTTCCGAGTCAATCCCCAGGATTTCGAACCCCTTTGGCGCGTACTGGTTGCGGAGATCCACCAGCCACGGGGTTTCCAGCTTGCAGGGCGCGCACCAGGTGGCCCAGAAGTTGATCAGCAGCGCCTTGCCCTTGTAGTCCGCGAGCGTCACTTTTTTGCCGCTCAGGTCCTGGAGAGAAAAATCCGGCGCCGGCTTGCCGATCAGCTTCGAGGAGGTGTACATGGAGTCGGCCGGCTCGGCCGGAACCAGCTCGGCGTGGCCGGCGTTGGCCAGCATTTTTTCCGCCGCCTGTTTGCGATACTCCCAGTTGGCCCAGCCGGCCCAGGCAAGGGCCGCCAGGATGAGCAGGGTGATGCCGAGAACCAGCGTATTACGCTTCACGGGGATGGGACCTCTGCTTTTCATTCTAAAGCCGTTCGGCACGAACCCTGGGGTTCCTTCCACGGAATGTTGCAGGCCGGTGCGGCGGTCTTTTGAGGCTTCGATGGTGGGACCGGAGCGTTCGCAAAGCTGTTAGCATGAGAGACCGATGGAATCCAATCAGGACGCAGACTGTCGCGAGCCGGAGACCCTGACCCCGGCGGCCCTGGTGCGCACGGAAGCCGCTGCGCTGCAGGCACTTGCGGAGCGGCTGGATGGGGCGATGGGGGAGGCGTTCGAGCGCGCCGTGGAACTGGTGATGCGGTGCGGCGAGGGCAACGGCCGGGTGGTGGTCACGGGCATGGGCAAGAGCGGCATCATCGCCCAGAAGATCGCCGCCACACTGAGCTCGACCGGGTCGCCGGCACTGTTTCTGCATCCCGCTGAAGCGGTGCACGGGGACCTGGGGGTTTTGATGCGCGGCGATGTGGTGATTGCGCTGTCGGCGAGCGGCGAGACGGAGGAGATTCTGCGCCTGCTGGCCACGCTCAAGCGCAAGGGCGACGCGCTGATCAGCTTCTGCTGCAATCTGGGTTCGACGCTGGCCACGGCGAGCGACGTGGTTCTGGATTGCGGCGTGGAGCGCGAAGCCTGCGGGCTGAACCTGGCGCCCACGGCTTCGACCACGGCGATGCTGGCGCTGGGCGATGCGCTGGCGGTGGCGGTGAGCTTGCGCAAGGGGTTCAAGGCAGAAGATTTCGCCGAGCTGCATCCCGGCGGCAAGCTGGGGAAACAACTGGCAAGGGTCCGCGACCTGATGCACGCGGGCGATACCGTGCCGGTGGTTGCGCCCAGCACGCCGATGACGGACGTGATCTACGAGATGTCGTCGAAGAAGCTGGGCATTACCACAGTGCAGGAGGCCGGTGTTCTGCGCGGTGTGATCAGCGATGGCGACCTGCGGCGGCTGCTGGAACGCGAAGGCGGGGCGGCGTTGAGCAAGACGGCCGGCGAGGCGATGCATGCGCATCCGCAGACGATTGCGGCGGATGAGCTGGCCGCGAGGGCGCTGGCGATTCTGGAGGAGCGCAAGATCACTTCTCTGGTGGTGGTGGATGCCGGTGACCGGGTGGAGGGCGTGGTGCATCTGCATGATTTGTGGGGAGTGGAACTGATCTGAGTCGCCATGGTTCGACTTGTGGCACAAGCTGTGTCGCAATCGGCTCATGCCGCGCGTGAACTTTCGCCAGCTTCGGGATACGCGACAGCTCAAGGCCTGGCTTGAGGCTGGCCGGCGAAACCGTGGAGTTGCGCGAGCGCGACAGAGTGCTGGGACGCATCGTGCCTGAAGATCGGACCGCACGGCCGAAGGAATGGCCTGATTTCGCGGCGCGGGTCCGGGAAGATTTCGGAGAACGCACGATTCCCGCAGTCGACCCGCTCCTGGAAGACCGCGAGAGCAGCCCGTTTTGATCGTCCAAGCTGATTCCAGCTATCTTGTGGCCCTTCATGTACTCGACCGGCATTCAACGAATGCGTTAGCCCGGTTGAGTCAGTTACCTCAAATCCTCGTGACACCGTTTCACCAGGTAGAGCTCGCAAATGCGTTCTATCGATGCGTCTTCCGGTCGAGCCTCACAGAATCCGAAGCGGCTCGCGCCTGGAAGCGATTCATGGGTGATGTAGAGGCCGGCACATTGGGTCAAGTTCAATTTCCCGATTCCGCCTGGAAATTGGGAGCCAGTCTTGCGCCGCGATCCTGTCCCACGCTCGGCGTGCGTACGCTTGATTCGCTATATGTGGCCTGCGCGCTGGAGTTGCGCGCCGACCGCTTCTGGACGTTCGATGAGCGGCAGGCGATGCTGGCGGAGGCGGTAGGGCTCAACACCCGGGCGTGAGCGGGCGTCTGTTCGCTTGCATGGAGCATGCCTTCGCTGCGAGAAGAATCCAGGAGAATCGCGATTCGCGAGGGCGATGCGACGAACGCGCATCCGCGGATGATAGCGCCGATGGTTCCTGTTCCCGCCGCAGGGAGGGGATTTTCTAAAGCTGTTGCGGAGTTGTTGTATTGTGGCTCAAGGAGTCTGCCCGAGGCAGATATCCAGACTCGCAGAAAACGGAGATTCGCAAGATGAAGAAACTGTCCATGGCTCTCGCCTTCGTGATCGCATTCGGAGCCGGCGCCGTCACAATGGCTCAGGTGCACGACTGGCACGATATTGAAAAAGCTCACAAGCATGTATTGGATTCAATCCACGAGTTGGAAAACCTCCGTGCCGCCAATTACTACAGCATGGGTGGCCACGCCGCCAAGGCCGAGCAGTACCTGCACATGGCCGAGCAAGAGCTCAATCTTGCCGTTCAGACCGCCCAGGGACGCTAAGAGACAACCTGGCAAGACACTCGTCCTCAACATTCGCTGGTCGACACACCGGGGCGGATGAGCCGTTCGGACTGGCCGCCCCGATGTGTCTTTCTGACGGCCTCGCGAGCGGCGGAATCCGGTGAACGTTCCCTGTTCGCGCGAACATTTAGAATAAGGACTGCTGTCATTTGTTCTTGCGCCGAAGGCTCCGGCGGGAAAGTTCGCTCACACTCTCTTATGCAACGTTGGTCGAAGCTCTTCATTCCCACTCTGCGCGAGGCCCCGGCGGACGCCGAAGTGGCCAGCCACAAGTATCTGCTGCGCGCCGGCTACATTCGCCAGCTTGGCGCCGGCATTTACAACTACCTGTTCCTCGGGCAGCGGTCGCTGAACAAGATTATCGGCATCGTGCGCGAGGAGATGGACAAGATCGGGCAGGAATTCTACCTGCCGGGAATTCTTCCCCGGGAGCCGTGGGAGCAGAGCGGCCGCTGGACGGGGATGGGCGAGAACATGTTTCGCCTCAAGGACCGCAAGGGCGCGGACTTGTGCCTGGGCATGACGCACGAAGAGATCATGACGTGGATTGCGCGCAGCGAGTTGCGCAGTTACAAGCAGTTGCCGCAGGTCTGGTACCAGATTCAGACCAAGTTCCGCGATGAGCCGCGTCCCAAGTCCGGCCTGTTGCGGGTGCGGCAGTTCACCATGAAGGACAGCTATTCGTTCGACCTGGATGCGGCGGGTCTGGACGCGAGCTTCGACAAGCACGATGCCGTGTATCGCACCATCTTTACGCGCTGCGGGCTGAAGTTCGTAGCGGTGGAGGCCGATTCCGGCGCCATGGGCGGCTCGCAGTCGCAGGAGTTCATGGTCTACACCGACGCGGGCGAGGATTTGATCGCCAGCTGCCCGAAGTGCGGCTACGCGGCGAACCTGGAGAAGGCGGCATCGCGGCTGGAACCGGTTGCGGAGATGGAGGCAACGGGAGACGGCACGCCGGAGCTGGTGCACACGCCGGGCTGCGCGTCGATCGCGGATGTGGCGGCGTTCTTCAAGATTTCGCCGGCCAGCGATATCAAGTGTGTTGCGTACATGGTGCTCCAGCGCGGCGCGACGGGCCAGCCGGACACGTGGCATGGACTGGCCGCGTTCCTGCGCGGCGATCACCAGGTGAATGAGACCAAGCTGCTGGGCGCGGTGGGCGGCGCGGAAATGCGCACCATGCAGGCTGCGGAGTTGGAGCAGTATCTCAACGGTCCTGCCGGCTATCTTGGCCCCGTCGGCCTGAAGCCGGATGGCAAGCCGCTCGGCGAAGGTCTGACCGTGGTAATCGACACATCGCTGGAAGGCCGCGTGAACATGGTGTGCGGCGCCAACAAGATGGATTATCACCTGCGCAATGTGGCGCCGGGCCGCGACTTCACATGGACGCTGAGCGCCGACATCCGCAGCGTGAACGAGGGCGAGGCGTGCCCCCAGGCTGGAAAGACGGGGGATAGCTGCGGCGGCAAACTCGTGGTGGGCAAGGCTGTCGAAGTGGGCCATATCTTCAAGCTTGGGTACAAGTACTCGGAGTCGATGGGCGCGCGGGTGCTGGATGTGAACGGCAGGGAAGTGACGCCGATCATGGGCAGTTACGGCATCGGCATCGAGCGCATTCTCACCGCCGCCATCGAGCAGTCGAATGACGACAAAGGCTTCTGGCTGCCCGCCAGCATCGCGCCGTTCAGCGTCGTGGTTACGGTGACCAACATCGCCGACGCCGCGCTGCGCGAAACCGGCGAGAAGCTCGCAGCGGAGCTTGAAGCGGCGGGTTTGGACGTGCTGCTCGATGACAGAGACGAGCGCGCCGGCGTCAAATTCAAAGACGCCGACCTGGTGGGAATCCCCTACCGCATCAACGTGGGCAAGAAGGCTGGCGGCGGACAGGTGGAACTGGTTACACGCTCGACATCGCAGAGCTTCGATGTCCCGCTTGCCGGCGTGGTGCACGAGCTGAAGGCGAGAATTGCGGAAGAGATTCTGCTGGAAACAGCCTCCAGCTGCTAACGTGCGCACGAGGGTGGCCGTGAGCGGAAATCATCACTGAAGTTGCACGTTGGGGCGAGCAAGCAAAAACAGCCAGAAGCCAGCGGCCAGAAGCTGGAGGCTGGTATTTCAGGAGCAGCAATGGCGTTGAAGATCAAATTCAGAATGCCCACGCACAAGGCGGGGTGGGGTTCATTGCTGCTGCGTTCCGTCCTGATTCTCATTGCTGCGGCGGCCATCACCGTGCTCAGCGTCGGCGCCTACTTCTACTTCAAGTACGAAGGCATCGTGGACGCCCGTCTGCAGCATCCGCTGTTTGCCAACACGGCCAAGATTTTTGCCGAGCCGCGCGAGGTGCGCCCTGGACAGAAGATGACGGCGCGCCTGATTGCGGATGAACTGCGGCAGGGGGGCTACTCGGCGCAGGGCGCAGGCAAGGAATCGCCGATGGGCACCTATCGCATGGGAGCGGATTCGATCACCGTGCTGCCCGGGCCGCAGTCCTATCACACGCAGGACGGCGCCACCATCCACGTGAGCGATGGAGTTGTGGATACGATCACCGACGATCACGGCCAGGCACTGGCGAGCTACGAGCTGGAGCCGCTGCTGATCACCGGGCTGAGCGAGGACGCCAATCGAACCAAGCGCCGCCTGGTCACCTACGACGAAATTCCGCAGAACCTGGTACATGCCGTGCTGGCCATCGAGGACCGGCGCTTTTTTGAGCACGGCGGCGTGAATTATTACCGCCTGCTGGAGGCGACCGTCCGCGACATCACGACGGGAAGGAAGCAGCAGGGCGGATCGACACTGACCATGCAGCTTGCGCGGGGCTTCTTTCTCACGCCGGAGAAGCGGATCAAGCGCAAGATCATCGAGATCGTCATTACGTTTCAGCTCGAGCATCGCTTCAGCAAGAAGCAGATCTTCGAGATGTACAGCAACCAGATTCCGCTGGGCCAGCGGGGCAGCTTTGCGATCAACGGATTCGGCGAGGCGGCGCAGGCCTACTTCGGCAAGGACGTGCGGCAGCTCGACCTGGCGGAGAGCGCGCTGCTGGCCGGGATCATTCAAAGCCCCAGCTGGCTGAACCCTTTCCGCCATGCAGACCGCGCTATTGCGCGCCGCAACCTGGTGCTGGATTCGATGGTGGAGACCGGCGCCATCACCAAGGACGACGCGGAGCGCGCCAAGGCGGAGCCGCTGCACCTGGCTACGAGCAGCGTGGATGCGAGCGAAGCGCCGTACTTTGTCGACCTTGTTCACGAGCAGCTGTTGCAGAAGCTCGGTGAACGAGACGCGAACCTCGAAGGTCTGCGCATCTACACCTCGCTCGATCCCGACCTGCAGCGCATCGCAACGGCGGCGGTCGATAACACGGTCCACCTTGTCGACGAGCAGGTGGACAAGCTGCACGCCAAGCAGAAGGCAGAGTCCTACATCTACCCGCAGGTGGCGCTCATCGCGCTCAATCCGCACACCGGCCAGGTGCTGGCGCTGGTGGGTGGGCGCAGTTATGGGAGCTCACAGTTGAATCACGCCGTGGCGCACCGGCCCACCGGCTCCATCTTCAAGCCGTTCGTGTATGCCGCGGCATTTGCGACGGCCGCGGAGGGCACGCCGCTCGAAGGGCAGGACAAGCTGTTTTCGCCCGTTACCCTGCTCAACGACCAGCAGACTACGTACGAGGTCGGCGACAAGGAATACACACCGCGCAACTTCCACGGTGAGTACCACGACCAGGTGACGGCGCGCTATGCGCTGATGCGCTCGCTCAACAACGCCACCATCTCGCTTGCATCGATGGTGGGTTTCGATCGGGTGGCCGCGCTCGCGCGTGAAGCCGGCATCAAGAGCGCGCGGGGAACGCCGGCCGTTGCCATCGGCTCATACGACGCCACTCCGCTGGACATGGCGGGGGCGTACACCGTCTTCGCCAACGGCGGCATGCACATCGATCCCTGGATGGTGGCCAGCGTGCGCACCTCCACCGGCGACGTGATCTCCGATTACACGCCTACAACCAGGCAGGTGCTTGATCCGCGCGTGGCTTACCTCACCACCAACATGATGGAAAACGTGCTGCGTGGCGAAGGCACCGGCGCGGGCGTGCGCAATCTGGGCTTCCGCGCTCCGGCAGCGGGCAAGACCGGCACCAGCCACGATGCATGGTTCGCCGGCTTCACATCCAACCTGCTCTGCATCGTCTGGGTGGGCAATGACGACTACACCGACATCAAGCTGCAGGGCGCCCATGCCGCCGGCCCCGTCTGGGCGGCCTTCATGAAGAAGGCTGTCGAGCTCCCGCAGTATTCCGATACCAAGGAGTTCACGGCGCCCGATGGCGTGCAGATGGTGAACCTGGACAAGATCACGAATCTGCTCGCCGACGGCGCCTGCCCCGACGACTACACCGCTGCATTCCTCGATGGCACCGCGCCCACAGATACGTGCGATCATCCACCGGATCATCGCAACGTCTTTCAGAAGATCTTCGGAATCGGCAGTCCCAAGCCCGGAAATTAGGACAGTTTCGGCGATGCGCTATCGGCTTTCTCGTTTCCCACCCTCGCGATTGAGTCCGCCGGCTTCATAGCAGAAGTGGGCGCGAGCATGGGGCACGGTGCTGCCTGGATGGGACAACGGTGAATCCGGCTTAGCCGTCGATGTCGCTGCCGCCGGGCATGGGCTGGCAATGCGGGCACCAGAACGTGATGCGTGCGTCGAAGCCCTGCAGGCGGCTGCGGATGGGTTCGCCGCATTTGCGGCAGGGCTCCCCGCTGCGGCCGTAGACCCAGAGGCTTTCAGCGGGATTGGACTGGTTGGTGGTGCGGCGGCCCGCTCCGCGCCAGGTCACGATGGTGTCGCCGGAGTCTTCGAGGACATTGGAGCGTAGCTGGCGCCGTGCAGTGGCGATGGCTTCGCGTACCTCGGCTTCAGTGAGTGTGCGCACTTTGCGGAACGGATTGAGGCCGGTGACGAAGCAGACTTCGGACTTGAAGACGTTGCCGACGCCGGCGAGCACACGCTGATCGAGCAGGACGTCGGCGATAGCTTCGTCGGGATGGGCCAGGATGCGCGCGAGGGCGGCATCGGCGTCGAAGCCGGCGCGGAGCAGATCGCCGCCGGGGGCGGGAATGCGGCGGTCGCGGGCGATGGACTGCGGCGTGTGCATCTCGGCTACAGGCACGTTGAATCCGATGGCATGATATTCGCTGTTCTCGATGACGATGCGCGCCGTGCCCGATGGCTTCTGCCAGCGTTCGCCGGGGCGGTAGATGTGCCAGCTTCCGCTCATCAGCATGTGCGTGGCCAGGGTGCCGCCCGCGGAGAAATGCATGAGCAGCCACTTGCCGCGCGACTCGACCTCAACGACGGTTTGGCCGGTGAGCGGCGTCTCGTCGTGATAGCGCGTCAGCAGCGGATAGGTGGAGCGGAAGGCGGTGATGGTTTTGCCGCCCAGTGCGCGGCCCAGCGCGCGCGCCGATCGAAAGATGGTGTCTCCTTCAGGCATGCGCTATTGCAGCTCCTCGGCCGATGCGGCGTGGTGCACGATGGGCATGGGGATGCGCCGCAGGTGGAGACCCAGGGGGCCGGGATGAAAGCCCGCATCCATGAGGAAGCGCGCCATGGGATTGGCAGACACCGGCTGGCCGTTGATGGTGGTGATGAGCACGCCCTGGTGCCGGTCGGCGTGCATCCGCTCCTGCCCGCGCGCGCACAGGAAGTGCGCCAGCCCCGATGCCGCCTGCGAGCGCTCCGGCTCATCGCCGGGAAGAAAGACCAGGAGGTTGGGATTGTTGCGACGGAGACATGCGAGTAACTGTCCGTTGCGGAGGATCACTTCAGCGTAGGCGGCGCGGGTAAGGACGCGAGGGGCGCTTTCCGTGTCTTCTTCGGCGACGGGCAGATCGGGCCAGCGGAGTACGGAGCCGTAGGGGTTGGCCGGATCTGACGCGGCCAGTTGCACGAATTCCGGCTTCTCCTCCGGCGGTGCGGTGCGAAGCCGGCGCAGCAGATCGACCGCTGCGGGCAGCGCGAACTGGGTTGCGCCGAGTCCCGCGACAAAGTAGCCGCGGCGGATGCGGCCGGACTGTTCGAGGGCTTTGAGGACGTCGTAGACGGCGCTGAATCCGCCGGGGATGTTTTCGGCTGCCGCGTGTTCGCGGAGCAGGATGCCATAACGGTTGAGGAGCTGCATGGCGAGGGCGTGGCTGGCCTCGGTGGCGCTCGGCCCGGTGTCTTTCGATCGCACCGGCAGCAGGGACCAGCGGCCCTGCGCGTTGGGCGGGGTGGTGCGGCGGGAGCGGAAGACGGCTCCTGTTTGATGGGGGCGGCGCTGGGTGCGGGTGTCGGGGCGGATGGTGTACGCGCGCAGCGCGTGCAGGGAGTCGTTGGTGACGAGGCCGCGCCAGACCAGGGACCAGAGGGCGTCGATGGTCTCGCCGGGATAGCCGCCGCCGACGGCTTGATGGAGCGGATCGAAGAAGCTGGCGCCGGTGGATTCGAGGATCGCGACCAGTTTTTGTTCGCGCTCCGCGAGCGGATCGGTGAGCGGACGCGGCTGGGCGAGCAGCGGCAGTTTGTCTGCGAGATAGAGCGCGATGCGGCCGTCGCGCTCGCCCAGCGGCTCCACGCCGGCCCAGGCCACTTCGCCTGCGGCAATGAGGGTGTCGAGGCCCGCGGGCTCGTAGCCCGCAATGCGCGCGGGCAGAATCGATGCTTCCAGCAGCGACGCCGGAATGGGCGCGCCCTGCAGACTCTCGATCACATCGAGCAGTGCGTCAAGGTGCGCGGGCCCGCTGCGGCGCGGGGCCAGCAGCCCCTGCCAGTGGGTGAGGAAGCGCGCCAGGGTGTGCTGCTCCACCGGCTCCACTTCGCGGCGAAGGCGGGCGAGCGACTTGCGCCGGATCTGGCGCAGGATTTCCGCGTCGCACCACTCGCGATGCAGGCCGCCGGGAATGAACCCGCCTTCGAGAACGCGGCCTTCGTGCGCCAGTTGCCGCAATACGTTTTCGACCTCGGACCCATCGAGCCCGAAGCGATCGGCTGCCGCGCGCACGGTGAATGGGCCGTGTGTGCGCGCATAGCGCCGGACGAGTTCAAGCACCGGATGCGCGACGGGTTCCAGAAGCGATGCGGCGAGGCCCGGCGGCAATGGAATGCCGAGCGCATCGCGATAGCGCGCGGCGTCTTCGGCGGCGATGAGGCGGCGGGCATTCTCGCCTGTTGGGGCAATGCGCAATTCGAGCAGCCTGCGCGCGCGGACGAGCCTGTCCACATGCTGCAGCAGATCGGGCGAGGCCACACGGCGCGACACTTCCTCGCGGGACAGGTCGCCGAGCTTGAGGAGCAGGTCGTGAATACCGTCGGCGGAGCGGGCGCGATAATTTTCTGCGAGGCACTGCGCGGTCTCTTCCACTTCGGCGATCGCGGCCGCGTCGAGCAGTTCGCGGAGGTCGGCCTCGCCGAGAATTTCGCGTAGCTGGTCCTGATCGATCGTGAGCGCCTGGGCGCGGCGCTCGGCCAGCGGAGCATCGCCGTCGTAGACGAAGTTGGCGACATAGCTGAACAGCAGCGACGATGCGAACGGCGAGGGCTTGCGCGTCTCCACCACGTGCACGCGGAGCTGGCGCTGCTCGATGGCGCGCAGCGTTTCGAGAAGAGCGGGCATGTCGAAGACGTCGCGCAGGCACTCGCGATAGGCCTCGAGAAGGAGCGGGAACGATGGATAGCGCGAAGCCACGCTGAGCAGGTCGTAGGATCGCTTGCGCAGTTGCCAAAGAGGTGACCGCTGATCGGCGTGGCGGCGCGGCAAGAGCAGGGCGCGGCCGGCGGCTTCGCGGAAGCGGCCGGCGAACAACGCAGTGGACCCGAGCTGGCGCAGCACGAGCTGTAGAGCCTCAGACGACTCCAACATGATCCAGTCGGGATCGGGGGGCTCGTCGGTGTCGGGGAAGCGGAGGACGAAGCCGTCGTCGCCCCACAGGGTTTCGACGTCGGGGCCGCCGGCGGCGCGGATGCGCGCGCTCACGGCCATGGCCCAGGGAATGTGGATGCGGCTGCCAAACGGGGTCAGCACACACACGCGCCAGTCGCCCAGCTCGTCGCGGGTGCGCTCGATAACAATTGTCCGGTCGTCGGGAACCTGGCCGGTGGCGGTCTGCTGGTCTTCGAGGAATTGCAGGAGATTTTCGGCGGCGTTGGGGTCCAGATCGTGCTCGGCGACAAGGCGAGTGAGGCCGGCGGGTTTGGGCAGGGCGCGCAGCTCGCGGACAAGCGCGCCGATGCGGCGGCCGAACTCGAGGGGGCGGCCGGGGCCATCGCCTTTCCAGAAGGGCATCTTGCCGGGCTCGCCGGGAGCGGGTTCAACGAGTACGCGGTCGTGGGTGATATCAACGATGCGCCAGGTGGATGCGCCGAGGATGAAGTTGTCGTTGGGGTGAGACTCGAAGACCATCTCCTCGTCGAGTTCGCCTACGCGGATGGACTTGCCCTCGGTGTGGGCGAGAAAGACGCCGTAGAGGCCGCGGTCGGGAATGGTTCCGGCGTTGAGGATGGCCAGGCGGGCGGCGCCATCGCGGGCGGTCACCACGTTGCGCACGCGGTCCCAGGTGAGGCGCGGGCGGAGCTCGGCGAATTCGTCGGACGGGTAGCGGCCGCTGAGCAGGTCGAGCACGCCATCGAAGGCGGTGCGGGTGAGACCGCCGAAGGGGGCGGCGCGGCGGACGAGATCGTAGAGCAGATCGACTGCGACTTCCGGCTTCGGTTCGAGGTCGAGCGTCGCGTATTCGGAGGCGGGTTGAGGTTCGTGGTCTCCCACCCTTTCCGCGAAAAGCTGCGGAAAGGATGGGGCACGGCGCCTGGTGGAGAGAGTCCTGGGCTTCTTCGATCGTGCGGATGAAGCGACGTTTGGCGGGTGGGCCACGATGGCGACAAGCTGCTGGGCCAGCACGTCGAGGGGATTGCGCGGGAAGCGGGTGGACTCGATGTGGCCCTCGTGCATGGCGCTGGTGACGGCGGCGCAGGCGACCAGGTCGGCGCGGAATTTCGGAAACAGAACGCCCTCGCTGACGGCGTCCACGTGGTGGCCGGCGCGGCCGATGCGCTGCATGCCACTGGCGATGGACGGCGGCGCTTCGATCTGGATGACGAGATCGACGGCGCCCATATCGATGCCGAGCTCAAGGGTGGAGGTGGCGCAGAGTGCCTTGATCTTCCCGGCTTTGAGCTGTTCTTCAATGATGGCGCGCTGGGGTGCGGCGAGCGAGCCGTGATGGGCGCGGGCAATGGGTTCATCGGCCAGTTCGTTGAGCGCGCCGGCGAGGCGTTCGGCCACCTGGCGGCTGTTGACGAAGAGGATGGTGGAGTTGCGTTCGCGGATGAGTTCGAGGAGGCGCGGATGGATGGCATTC
>Ga0335069_10002565_pt1 | contig 27883 bp, 25 predicted proteins | sample Lox_Sample_11_FD_206714 | JGI IMG/M metagenome (GOLD analysis project Ga0335069, IMG submission 206714) | Soil microbial communities from Loxahatchee National Wildlife Refuge, Florida, United States - Lox_Sample_1.1 | ecosystem: Environmental > Terrestrial > Soil > Wetlands | place: USA...
GTCGGGAGCCATGCGGATTCCGCCAATGGCAGGACCACAGGCGACGTTATCAACGACCACAAAGGCCTCGAGGCCCATCTCCCGCTTGTGGATCAGCACGACTTTGAGCGGACCGATCTCGTCCAGCAGCTCACGCCACTGCGTTTCCATACGCTCCCTCCTCGCCGCATGCACGCCGGCTTGTCACTGGCGAAAGCGAATCGTGAGCCACGGGAGTGTGCCGCAGAATTCGGCACTAAACCGCCAGCGATTCGCAACCCCGCGAATGGGCGTAGGCCTCTTGGGGACGGAGACGCTACCCGAAAAACATGCCTGCGCCGCCCACAGGACTGGCCCCCATCCTCCCCCCCGTGCCGGAAATGGCACAGGGGGGCGCGAGCTTGCGCGAGCCCGACTCGCGCGCCGGTCGATGTTTGCGCCGTTGCCGCAGCGTGGTACGCTCCGCGCATGCGCCTGTCGGTGGCACGAGGCCGCTCAACCGATCCAACCATTTACCCGGAAGAGGAGCGTGTGGGCGAAGACATGCTGCAACGCTGGATCGTCGAGTTGCTGCGGCCGTTGCTCCAGTGGTGGCTGACCCAGCGCGGCGTCAAGGCGTTCGTCGGAGCCGATCAGTTCATCTATTGGCACCAGCACGACCCGCACGCCCGCGTCTCGCCTGACGTGTACCTGCTCCCCGGGGTCGACCCGCACACGCGCGTGCGCACCTGGAAAATCTGGCAGGACCGGGTGGTGCCGAGTTTCGCCTTCGAGGTGGTCTCGCAGGACTGGGAGAAGGACTACACGGAGGTGCCGGCGCGCTACGCCGCGCTGGGGGTCGCGGAGGTGGTGATTTTCGATCCGGGGTACACCGAGCACCCCGAGGGTGTGCGCTGGCAGGTCCTGCGGCGTGTGGGCAAGCGCGGGCTGGTGCGGGTGGAGGCGAAGCGTGCAGACCGGGTGCGTTCGCGTGCGCTCGGGTGTTGGCTGCGCGTGGTCGGTGAGGGGCGCGACACGCGGGTGCGCCTCGCCGTGAGCGCGCGAGGGGACGAGTTGGTTCCGACCGCAGAGGAGCGCGAGGAAGCAGAGCGCGCCGCCAAGGAAGCGGCCCTCAAACGTGTGGCTGCTCTGGAAGCCGAGCTGCGACAGCTAAGGGGACGGCGGCGGCGCCGTTCGTAGTGCTCAGCCCTTCGCTGTCCCCCCCAACAACCGTCCAACCCAATCTCAGCGCGGGCTGACGCCCGGAAACCCAACGCGACAGCTACCGGCCTCCTCCCTGACCCTCCTCCGTGCGCGGAAGTGCACACAGAGGAGGGGACCTGCAGGGAGCTGGCCGGTTCCGGCGGTGCGCCGCGCAATGCCAGCGACGCTTCGCGAGTCACCTCGACGCCGCCATCAGGTTCCCTCCTCTGTAGCCATTTCCGGCTACGGGCGCACTCGTGCCGCAGACTCGCTTCTACATCCCCGGTAGTTGACGAAGGAGCTGAGCTGCCTCTGTTGACTTGATCGTCCTCGCCTCAGGGCTCCGACGACGCGCGCAGTTGCGCCGCGCTGCCACCGCGGATCAGCGCTTGGAGAATCTCGCGTTCGTCGATGAGCCCCACAATGCAGCCGTCGTCACCGACCACGACGAGAGACTCGTCCGCCGCAGCACGCGCGGCGACGACGTCACGCAACAAGGCGTCAGCGCCGATCGTCCGCACGCCCGGGCCGGGCCGGCCGGCGGCGTCGAGCGCGATGCGCTGCCCGTCCACCACCAGCGGCACGCCCGGACGCAGCGCGACCGGGCGCATCACCGAGGCGGCGCGCAGCACGGCGAGCGGATTGAGGCCGGCGGCGAACTCGCGCACGTAGGTCGTGGCGGGACGCAGCGCGATGTCCTCCGGCGTGCCCACCTGCACGATGCGTCCGGCGTCGAGGATCGCCACCCGCGACCCCATCTTGAGGGCCTCAGCCACGTCGTGGGTAACGAACACGATGGTGCGCGGCACCGTCCGCTGCAACGCCAGCAGCTCGTCCTGCAAACGCAGCCGGGTCAGCGGGTCGAGCGCCGAGAACGGTTCATCCATGAGTAGAATATCGGCGTCGGTCGCGTAGGCGCGCGCCAGCCCGACGCGCTGCTGCATCCCGCCGGACAGCTCGTGCGGATAGGCTCGCGCCCACTCGCCAAGACCAACGAGCGCCAACATGTCGCGCACGCGCCCCTCGCGCTCGTCACGCGGCACGCCCTGCAGCTCGAGCCCGAAGGCGACGTTGTCGCGCACGCTGCGCCACGGCATCAGCGCAAAATGTTGGAACACCATGGCGATGCGACGGCGTCGCAGCGCGCGCAGGCGACGCGGGTCGCACCCGGTCACGTCGACTTCATGGTCGCCGTCGCGCACGAGTACCCGGCCGCGCGTCACAGGTGTCAGCCCGTTGGCGCAGCGCAGCAGCGACGACTTCCCCGACCCCGACTGCCCCATCAGCACGCAGATCTCGCCGCGCTGGACGCGGAGACTGGCGCCCTCGACTGCGACCACATAACCCGCGGCCCGCAGTTCCTCACGCGACGCCCCGCGCGTCAGCCGGGCACGGGCCGCCGCCTGCTGCGCGCCGTACACCACGTCCACGCCTTCGAAGACGAGAACGTCGCCGCTCATGGTTCACCTCTCCCGCCTTGGCGCGGCGCCCGGCGCAGCATGCGGTCGAGCACGATGGCGAGAATCACGATGGCAAGCCCGGCCTCGAAGCCCTGCGCGATGTTGACCGTATTCAACGCGCGCACAACCGGCTCACCCAGGCCTTGTGCACCGACGAGCGCGGCGATCACGACCATCGACAGCGACAGCATGATGCACTCCGTCGCCCCAGCCATGATGGCCGGCCGTGCGTGCGGGAGCTCGACCTTCAGGAGCAACGCCAACGGCGTGGCACCGAACGCCAGCCCCGCCTCGCGCAACGGCACGGGCACGCCGCGGATGCCGAGGTATGTGAGACGGAGGGGCGCCGGCAGCGCAAAGACGACCGTGGCAATTACCCCGGGCACGACGCCGAGCCCAAACAGCATCAATGCGGGGATCAGATACACAAACGTCGGGATGGTCTGCATGAGATCGAGGAACGGCCGCATCAGAACGTAGAGCCACGGACGGTGCGCCGCGACGATCCCGGCCGGCACGCCGATGAGAATCGAAAACCCGGCGGAGACCAGCACGAGCGCCGCCGTCTCGAGCGTCTGGCGCCAGTAGCCGAGCGCGAGAATCAGCAGGAGGCCGACCGCCACCAGGAGCGTGAGCCGCCAACTGCGCTGCAGGATGAAGCTGACGACACAGACGGCGCCGATCAGCGCCAGCGGCGGCACGGCCACGAGCAACGCGATCAGCCGCCCCAGAAATGCCTCCAGGATGTCCGCGAACGCACGGATCTCGGCGCCAAAGTGTGTCGTGAGAAACCCGACCCCCTGCTCCGCCCAACGGCCGAGCGGCAGCCGCGGGAGCCAGCTCCGCTCGGGGCTGAGGCCGAGGTGGGCCTCGACCGCGGCGCGTCCCGGACCGCCGCCCCGCATCGTCACACCTTCGAGCCATTCGGCGAGGACCTCAGGGTGCTGCATGAGCCAGCGCCGGGCTGCCTCGCGCGGCTCCAGACGGCCCGAGAGAATGGAATCCATGAGGGCGTTTTCCAGCGCCAGGTCGAAATGCAGGTTGTGCAGAACGCGGCCGACGTTCTGGCACTCGCGCGTGTAGCCGCGGCGCGCCGTGGTCCACACCACGGCGCCCCCGTAGTTCGGCCCGAACCACTCATCACCACCCGAAAGGTATGCCAGACGCCAGCGCAGGTTCATCGGATGGGGCTCCCAACCGAGGAAAACGATCCACTCGTGGGCGCCGATCGACCGCGCCACCTGCATCAGCATCCCTTGTTCGCTCGATTCCACCAGTCGCCAGCCACCAAGGCCGAAGGCATTGCGTGCGATCATCGCATTGACGATCCGGTTGCCGTCGTTGCCTGGCTCGATGCCATAGATCCTCCGGCCGAAGCGGTCGGCAAAGGCTTGCAGGTCGACGAAGTCGCGCACCCCGGCAGCCCGAACGTAGTCGGGGACCGCGAGCGTGTACTTCGCACCCTCGAGGTTGACGCGCACCTGCTCCACCGAGCCGTCGCCGACGTACGGCCCGATCTCTGCCGTCATGCTCGGCAACCACGCTCCGAGGAACACGTCGACGTCGCCGCTGCGCATGCTCGCAAACGTGACCGGCACCGAGAGCAACTGCACACGCGGCTGGTACCCAAGGCCCTCGAGGACGACGGCGGCGAGCGCGGTCGTCGCTGTGACATCGGTCCAGCCGATATCGGCGAGGCGGACAGTCTCGCAGCTCTGCGGCTCGACCGCGGCGCTCGGTCGAGAGGACAGCAGGCACAGCAGCGCAGCCACGAGCAGCCGCATCATGATGGCGTGAGTCCTGCGCCACATCGGTCCGGCTCGTCGTCGCCGGCTGTCATGGCAGGCCATGCGCGCGTTCACATCGACGCACTACACCGATTCGGCTGTCGGCGCCACACGGGCCGACCGGCGGCGAGAGTCGACATGCCTTGTCCAGCACCATCGCGCCAAGAGCTGTGATAGACGTCTCGATACGCACGAGGGAGCCTTTCGAATGGGAGGGATTGTGAAACACGTTCTCCTGGTGACCGGTGTCCCGGGCGTCGGCAAGACGACGCTCCTGCGCAGCGTCGCGCAGCAGGCGCCACAACCGCTTGGCGGCTTCACCACGGACGAGATTCGCACGCAGGGTCAACGCGTCGGCTTCCGCATCGTCCCACTGCACGGCCGCGGCCGCATCATGGCGCACGTCGACCGTCGCAGCCGTACACGCGTCGGGCACTACGGTGTCGACGTTGCGGCCATCGAGACGGCGCCTGGGAAGATGGCGCCTCCTCAGGGTGAGCGGACATTTGTGAATGAAGGCGAAACATACACCGCTCACCCTGAGAGGCCGCATCTGCTCAGCGCCCGTCTCGAAGGGCGCGACCTTGGCACGGAAGTCCTTATGTGACCAGAAGTGACTAGCATTGCGGCTAGCGCGCCAGCAGGACCACACTGGAGCGCCATCCGACCGTGTAGCTCGTCGGGTCCACGAGCGCACGCTCTTCTCCCGCAGCGCAGGCATCCCAGGGTGAGGGTTGGGCGGTATCGACAACCAGGCGCCACCGCTCTGGCCGGCGCGGCGCAGGGAGGACAAAGAATACGGGCGCGGCGGCGGCGCTAAACATCAGGTATAGGTTGGGCCCGTCCTGAGCGTAGATCAGACACGCCAGGGTGTGTTGATGGGGATCGGACCAAGCGGGACTTTTTCCAGTGGGATCGAACCACCGAATCTCGTCCTCGGTGTAGAAGGCTTCACGACGCAGGACGGGGTGCGCTCGCCGCAGCGCGAAGACATTGCGGGTAAAACGGACGATCTCGTCATTGCGCTGGCGCAGCGACCAGTCGACCCAGCTGGTCTGGTTGTCCTGACAGTAGGCGTTGTTGTTGCCCCGCTGGGTGCGGCGGAACTCATCCCCTGCGAGGAGCATCGGCACGCCTCTGGAGATGGCGAGGGTCAGCAGAAAGTTCTTGGTCTGCCGCAGACGCACCGCTTCAACGGCGGAATCGTCGGATGCCCCCTCGATGCCGTAGTTCGCGCTGTAGTTTTCGTTGGCTCCGTCGCGATTGCTCTCGCCGTTGGCCTCGTTGTGCTTGCATTCGTAGCTGACCAGGTCGTTGAGGGTGAAGCCATCGTGGCAGGTGACGAAGTTGATGCTGCACTCCGGCCCCTTGCCGGAGGCTTGGTACAGATCGGAGCTGCCACAGATGCGACTGGCGAAGCGACCCCCCATTCCCGCATCGCCCCTCCAGAAGCGACGCACGTCATCGCGAAAGAGGCCATTCCACTCCGCCCAGCGGCGCTGGGAGAACCATCCGACCTGATAGGCGCCGGCGGCGTCCCAGGCTTCAGCGATGAGCTTGGCGTCGCGCAGGATTGGATCTTCGGCGATGCGCTCCAGCAAGGGCGGGTCGGCCACGACCTGGCCCCGGGTGTCCCGCCCGAGCACCGAGGCCACATCGAAGCGGAACCCGTCGACGTGCATATCCATCACCCAGTAGCGCAACGCGTCGAGGATGAGATCGCGCACCACCGGATGCGTCGCGTTGATCGTCTGTCCGGTGCCGGTGAAGTCACGGTAGAAGCGTTTGTCGTCCTCTAGCCAGTAGTAGATTGCGTTGTCGATGCCACGCAGGCAGACTGTCGGTCCCCGCTCCCCGCCTTCGCCGGTGTGGTTGACGACGACGTCCAGGATCACCTCGAGACCCGCCCGGTGGAAGGCGCGAACCATTTCTTTGAACTCCAATACTTGCGCGCCGTCCCGTTGGACGCTCGCGTATGATGCCTTGGGGGCGAAGAAGCCGATCGGATCATAGCCCCAGAAGTTCTTGAGGCGCTCACCCGTGGCTGGGTTGACCCGCGAACAATGGCTCTCGTTGAACTCCAGAACCGGCATGAGTTCCACCGCGGTGACACCGAGCTCTTTGAGATAGGGAATCGTCTCGGTCAGGCCGCGATATGTGCCGGGGAACGCGACGCCCGCGCTGGGATCGATGGTGTAGCCGCGCACGTGCAGCTCGTAGATGACGGTCGATGTCCAGGGGTGGCGGAGCGGCTGATCACCCTGCCAGTCGAAGTCGTCGTGGGTGATGACGCACTTCGGCGCCGTGGCCGCGTTGTCGACTTCCGAGAAGGAGAGGTCCTTCTGTGGCGAGGACGGGTCGTAGCCGAGGGCGGATTGAAAGTCGCGGCCGGCGAGCGGCGTGATCGCGGTGGCATGCGGGTCCACCACCAGTTTGTTGGGATTGAAGCGGTGCCCCTGGTGCGGCGCGTACGGTCCAGCGATGCGAAAGCCGTAGAGTAGGCCGGGCTGAATCCCCTCCAGCCACACGTGCCAGATGTCACCGGTCTTGTTGCGCGCGGCGTCGAGGATGATGGTCCGGACCGGCATGGCCACCTCCGACCGGTCGAAGAGGTCGAGGCGGACACCGGTTGCGTGGCGGCTGAAGAGCGCGAAGTTGACGCCGTTGCCCCGGCGGTGCGCCCCGAGCGGCAAGGGCACTCCGGAGCGCACGGTTTGCACCTCGCACAGGCTGAGCAGCCGCTCCAACTCGGCCAGTTGCTCGGCGCTCGGCGTATCGGGGCGCGCGCCGGCGGCCGCAGATGCCGATGGGTCTGATGGGAGTTTGGTCGACATCGGGCCTTTGCGTGTCCGCGTCCCTAGTGCACAAAGGCGCGCACCGCCTCCTCCTTCGTTTCATAGATCTCGAAGATCCGGTGCATGCGCACGAGTTCGAAGACGGCCCGCACTTGTTTCGACATCCCACACAGCTTCAAGTCGCCCCCTTTGGCGTTCAGTTTCCGCAGGCAGGAGATGAAGGCGCCCAGTCCGGAACTATCCACAAAGCGTAGCTGGCTCAGATCCAGCACCAGCTTGGTGTTGGCCTCCAGCACCGGCGCAATGTCACGCTTGAACTCTCCAGCGTTGCTGGCGTCGAGTTCCTCCACCGGCACCGCCGCAACCCCCACGTCGCCGATCTTGTCGCGAGCTGTTTCCATGGAGTCTCCCGTTCCTTCGAGCTATGACTTGCGGACCTTTACCAGAGCAATACAGTTTCTTCCGCGTTCATCGCGATAGTAGCGCACCTCATCGACGCTCTGCGTGATAAGGAAGACGCCGAAGCCGGAGTCGCGCGAGCCATCGAGCGGCGGCGGGGCGACTGCCGAGGGGTCGAACGGATCTCCAAGATGATGCAGCCGGATGGAGACCTGGTCGGAGGACGCTTCGGCTTCGAGGTGAATCCGCTGATCGGCACGGCCATGGTACGCGTGCTTCATGATGTTGCTGGCTGCCTCGTTGACCGCCAGCTCGAGTTCGTCAACCCGGTGAGCCGCGAGCGCAACCCCGGGCAGATCGCGGCAGAATGCGCGCGCGAATTCGCGTGTCCGGCGAAGCTCCCTGGGGTCGCTATGGATCTCCATCTCCGCACGCGCCAGTGGAACCGGTCCTTCCATCACTCTGAGGGCCAGGCAGGTCAAGTCATCCGTCAGCCGTTCCGACTCGGAAAACGTAACGACGGCGGTGCGGATGGTGTCCACCAGAGCCTCGGGCTCGAGGTCGCTGTTGCTGCGGACACATTCCGCCAGGCGGTCGGCGCCGAACAGCTCGCCGGCAGCGGAGCGCGTTTCCGTGACCCCATCCGAGTAGAAGAGCAACACGTCGCCGGCCTCGAAAGGAACGGAAATCTGGTCGTAGATCTCTCCTTCACGGATCCCCAGCGGCAGGTTGTCACCATGCACCATCTCGCAGAGGCCCGTTCTGGCGCGCCAATGAATGATCCCCGTGTGCCCGCAATCGACGAGGTCGAGGCTGCGTCGACTCAGGTCCAAGCGGGCGTAACACAAGGTCACGAAGCTTTCGAGATCGATCAGCTGCCGTACCATGTCCGCATGGGCCAGCGTCACGATGTCCCTGGGCTCCGGAAGTTTGCCGTTCGTGGACAAGGCCATCAGGTGGCACAAGGCCTCGGTGAAATGGCTCTTGGTCGCCGCCCCCAGCAGCGCGGCGGGAACTCCCTTGCCCATCACGTCCGCGACGATCACATCCAGAGACTGATGTTCGTGTCTGAAAAAATGGTAGAAGTCGCCGTCGACGCGCTGGGAAGGGACCGTGAGTGCGGCCACGCGGAGTCCGGGCACATCCCTTGGCGGCTGATCGAGCAAGAGCATCTGCTGGATCCGCGAGGCGACCTTGATTTCCCGCTCACGCGCCGCGGTGAGCTCCATGGCCGCCGCCTGTTCGCGCACCAGGAGCTCGTCCTTGAGCTTGTTCGCTGCCTGGAGTTCGGCGGTTCGGGCGCTGACTCGTTGCTCCAGTTCGGCATTGAGCGTGCGAATCTCCTCCTCCGCTCGTTCGCGCTCGGCGCGCGTACGCAGGGTGGTGATGCCGTAACCCAAGTCGTCCGCCAGTTCGGTCAAGAGCCTGACTTCCTCATGGCGGAACGCCTGGGTTTCCGCCGAGTAGATCGTCAACGCACCAAACGGTTTCGAGCCCACCACGACCGGGATGGCGAGGATTGATGCGCACCCGCGTTGCAGCGCCTCCGCGCGCCACGGCGCCAAGCGCGGATCCGTCGCCACGTCGGTCGTGAGCTGCGTCGTCGCCGTGCGGACGCACGTCCCCGTTGGTCCGCGGCCGTACTCGGTGTCCGCCCAGGTGATGTTCGCCATCTGCAAGAAACCGTCGTCGAAACCTGCCTGGGCAACCGGCCGCACGGTCTTTGCGTCATCGTCCTCCGCACGCGCGACCCAGCAAAAGCGATAGCCGGCCTCGTCCACAATGAGCCGGCAGACCTGCTCGAGCCAGGCGAATTCGTCGCTGGCGCGGATCAGGGCCTCGTTGCATTTGCTGAGGGCGCGGTGCGCGCGATTGACCCGCACCAGCTCCTCCTGTGCGAGCTTGCGCTGGGTGACATCCTGAACCGTGCCGATTCCCCTCACGGCGTTGCCGTGTGCGTCGAATTCGACCTGGGCTCTTTCACGCACCCACGTCAGCTTGCCGCCAACAACGATGCGGTGCTCGATGTCATAGGGTGCTCCATGCAAGGCGGCCATCCACGCCTTGTCGACCGATTCCCTGTCCTCGGGGTGGACTGTGTCGAGGAAGGCTTCGTAGGTAAGGGGCGTTCCCTTGGGTACTCCAAATATCCGGAACACTTCGTCCGACCAGGTGAGCCGATTGTGGGTGACGTCCAGATACCAGCTGCCGATGTGCGCGACCTCCTGCGCTCGGTTCAGATTGGCCTCGCTCTCACGCAACGCTGCATTCGCCGAGCGGGCCGCTGCAAGGGCCTCGGTTGCTTGCTGCGTCGCCTTCTTCAGGCGGCCGTAGAACAGGCTGAAGAGGATGCCCATGCCGACGAACACGCCGGCAGCGAGAAGGTACCTGGGATCCTCCTTCACGAAGGTGTGCTCCGGCGGAACGAAGAACCACCAGACCAGAATGGTCGAGACGGCAGTCGCCCACAGACCCGCAGACAGCCCCCCGATCCACGCACTGGCGAAGACGGCGGGATAGAAGAGAATCCAGGCAAACGGCTGAATGAGGGGCCACAAGACCGATTGAAGGATGAGAGAGACGAATGGCGGGAGCGTCGCGAGCAGCGCACGGACAGGCGATCGCTTTGAAACGGTGAGGGCTCGCCGCCTGGAAGGCGTGGCGGTATTCCCAGACGTTTGATCGGCCGGTCCCAACGGGAGCATAGAAGAACCAGCAGTCGTGCTTCGAGTCCCGCCCGGTCTCACTCAGCCGTATCTGCCGGTCGGCTCTGCAGGATGCACCATAATGTGGTTCTCGACCCTGTCGACGCCGAAAACGTACCAGGCATCGGACTCCGCCATCTCCCGCTCCGCCTCCTTGGGCACCACACCTTCGAGCGTCACCACGCATTCCTTGGTGGCGACGCTGATCTGGCTGGCGTCGACGAACGGATCCTTCTCCAATGCCATGCGCACGGCGTCGGTGATTTCTTCGTCGTTGTCCTGCTCCGGCGGAAAGACGTCGAGCCCGTTGATCACATCGCGGCTGCCTGGCACCCACCAGGCCAGCACCCCGGCTAGACGCTTATGCGCCAGGCTCGGCACCGTGCCATCAAGAGTGACGATACCGTCCCCCACTTCAATGCAAATGTCGCCACGGCAGGGATCGGGCGGCTCGCGAACCGTCAGAGTCTCCCCCTTCACCACTTCGCGGATCGCGACCTCGGCGAGCGCCGATTCTTCCAGCAAGGCGTCCCGCACCAGGTGACGGATCTGGCTGTCGCCCATAGCCTGTAGTGGGATAACATGGAGCCGGTCGACAATGCCCGCCACGGCCGGATGCGCTGCCGCGCGTTCGAGCAGCAGCTTCTTGACCGCGACGGTGCGCACTTCGCCCTCGATGGTGAGGTCCCCGTCGCTGAAATCCAGTTCGACGCGGCCGTGGGGGCCGAACCGCGGCTCGCTGTGAAACGAGGTTCGCACCTCGTGCAGCACGCGCTCTCGTAGCGACATCCGTCTGGCTCCTCACCTTCCGGCCTGACCTGGAAACAGCCTCATTCCCATGGCCCGTTTCCGTCGGTCGCCAAGTCCCACACCGTGATAGTAAATGGCATGCCATCGCGTGGCTCCCCCTGATGCGGGGTAGGCTTGGCCCCGACGCGGTCCAGGGCGCCTCGCAGTTCCCGTAACTGAGAACGGACGTCCCGGGGCCGGTGAAATCTCGACCTCGTCGCGTTGGCTCGCCATTGGCTGGCAGATGCGGACGAGGAAGGAGGCAAAGCCATGCCGGTTCCAAAGCACTTGGATGAAGCGGCCGCTCGTCTCAAGGCCGCGTCCGTACGCATCGATGAGGCGCGCGGCAAGCCGGCCAGCATCGACGTTCTGCAGGAGTGGCTCGCAGCCCTGACCGACTTCTGTCTGGCCCTGTCCGAAGTACAATCGTTCAGCAACGAGTCGGTGCACGAGAAGCTGCATGAGCTGGCCGGGCGAGTTGGCCTGCGCGAGTTTCCACCCACGGGCGCGCCGGCGTGAGCACGCCCTGTCTTCAATCGTCGCCCACGACCGCCGTGAATTCTCACTGAACTATGCATAACCGACGAAGACCCGGCCGCCGTTCTGGTTGTTGAACGTCGACGCGACGCCGACGCCCCCGAACGAGGCTTCCGCGAACGAGAAACGCTGTCGATCCTCAACGCGCAGCAGCGGGCAGCGCAGGACACGCGGCTGGCCCCGCCCTCGGCTGTGGTCGCAAGCAGTTGCGTGCCTTCGTCGCCGAGCTGTCCGCTAAAGCCGAGCGCTCACCTGCGGCGCTTCTCGATCACCCGCACCGTGCTCGCCTGCGGGCCCTTCTCTCCCTGCTCCTCAACGAACTCGACCTCGCTGCCCGCCACCAAGCGGTCGAAGGCCTTGTCCAGGACGCTGTGCTTGTGAAAATACACCTCCGCCCCCTCGGGCGTCTCGATGAAGCCGTACTCTTCATCGGGAAATAGCTTGGAGACACGCCCGGTGGGTAGCCCCTCATGGGTCTTCAAATCGCCACGCTGGCGGCGCGCATAGTCTTCGAGCTGACGCTGGGCCGCATCAAAGGCATCACGGATCGCCACAAACACGTCCTCGTACGCGTGATGCTCCGCCGGTTCGCGGGTCACCGCCAGCTCACCGCCCGGTACCGTCAGATCGACGCGCACGTGGAAGAGCTTGCCCTGATGGTGGCGGCGGTGGGGAGATTCAACCACCACGCGGCAGCCCATGATGCGATCGTAGAAGCGATCCAATCGCGCGGCGCGTTCCCGGACTTTGGTTTCGACCGCATCCGATGGCTCCATGCCGCGAAAGCTGATTTGCAGGGGTAGTTGCATGCCGGTCACCTCACTCGCCCGGCGGCGCAAGTTTCCTGCCAGAACCACGGCCTATCCCGGCGGCTGGAGGTTGTCGGCCGTTTCCTGACTCTGGGACATCCAGACGGCCGCAATTCTCCACGCTCAGAAAAAGCGCTGCAGGGCTATTGGCACGTTCCCAGCGTCGTGTCGCAACCCACCTTGATGCCCGTCTTGGCGTACAACGTGCCCAAAAAACACGGACTGGTGGACGTCAGCGGGGCGGTGCTGCAAGCGAGCACTTGTCCGGGCTCGGCGCACGTCGGAGTGGCGTCGGCGCAATCGGCGTCGAGATTGCAGCGCACACCGGAGCCGTCTTTGGTTTGACCGGTGCAGATGTCGCCAATGCAGGTTTCCGGCGACGTGCAGTCGCTGTCGCTGGCGCACAGCACGCCAGCCACGCAGTGCCCGCCATAGCACATCTGTGGGTTCAGACAGTCGTTGGAGGTGCTGCACTCGTCTCCCAACGGCTCGCACGCACCACCGATGCAGGGCTGCCCGGCCGCGCACGGCTGGCTGGCCGAGCAACCAGGCCGGCTGCTGCAGACGCGGTACGCATCCTGGAATTTGATGATGCTGAGGCCGAGCGGACTGTTGAACGTGGCGCCGACGAGGGATCCAAACAATGCCGCACCGCCGACCTTGTTCTTGCCGTTTTGCGTGAAAGTTGCGACGCCGTTCTCAATCTGGAACAGGATGCCCGCCGCGTCCGGAAAGTCCTGGCCCTGGAAGTTGGCACCCACTCTAAGAACATGGTTGCGAGCCGGCATGGCTGGCGTCGTCTTGGTCTTCACCAATCCGCATTTCCCCGGCGTGCCCTTGTTGTTGCCCGCCGGGTCGTCCACGCCGCTGTAGGTGGCGCAGTCGACGTTCTTCAGAGTGAGCTGGATGGTCATTCCACCGTCACCGGCCTTGGTGCTGGGCTTGATGACGATCTTGCTGCCGTTGCTGCCAACCGTGAACACGCCTTTGGAGACCTTTCCGATGGCGAATGGTGAGGTCGTTCCGGGTTCGGGTACGATGGTCACACTGTACATGTCGCCGGCCCACGCCAGACGCGCAGCGCATACCGTTGCCACACTGACGGCTGCTACGACGTTACAAGGATGGCGGAATTTCATGGCATGCCTCCTCAAAAGAAATTGGACTGGGAGTCCCTCCCCCTTCGCGAGCAACGCGGCTGCCACTGGCCGCGGCGTTGGCATCCCTGCCGCCGAGCCTCCGTCCCAAGAACCAGTTCGCAGGACCGGGAACGGTCTCGTCATTCTGAGAAAAGACAGTAGGTTGCGTAATCGATCGGGGTGGCGGCATGCGCGCTCCGCATGCTGGTGTAGCTGCCACCAAGTCCGGCGCACCCGGTGGCTGGATCCACAGGGCGGGAATCGCGGGCCCCGGCGGCAGCAGCTTGCCGGGCAGCAGGCCGCGGATGAATCCTTCCTCGTCGTCTTCCGTACCGCCGAGCGCGTCGAACTTGATCGCTACGCCGCTGTCTGTAAGGGCGTTGAACCTCCCGACCGTGTGCGGGTCTCTTGTTGGCCGCCGTTGAGGTAGACGGTCAGCGGATCCTCGACGTAGCCCTGCTCGTTGCGAATGCCAACGGCCTCCAGCCGCGGGAAACTACGCTGCGCCGCGTCGCTACGCAGGCGATGTGGCACACGGGGGGTGATTGGCACCGGAGTTGTAAGAGGGCAAGGAACGGAAGGGTGAAGATGACACCCATGCTCAAGCTCACATGGCTGCCACATTGGCGTGCGTACTCGATCAGATTGAACGGCAAGGTCATCGGCCTGGTGCGCTGCGGACGACCCCTGCCGTTCCGTCACGGCGTACAGTTCGAGCACGCCTAAGGCCTGCCAGCCAACGTCCTCTTTGCAGCCGGGCTGTAGGCCGCTGCCGTTGGTGGCTGCGAACTGCCGCATCCGACAGGCTGGCAACGCCCACCGAGCGGTCGTGAGCCTACATCCAGCCGAAGCGGGCGACGTACAGGAACGTCACCGCGTAGTGTGCGCTGCTCCCGGCCACCACGCAGACGTGGAACACCTCGTGATGCGAGAACACTCGCGGCCACAGGCGCGGCCGCTGAGTGACCAGGCACACCATACCGACCGTGTAGAGGACGCCGCCGAGCGCCGTCAGCAACAGCGCTGGGTAGGGAAGTCGCTGGGCCAGCGGCAACAACAGCGGCAGCGCGATCCAGCCTTGAATGGTCTGCATGGCGATCGAGAACGAGTCAGCCACTTTGGGCAAGAATATCTTCTGCAGAATGCCCACCACCGCGATCCCCCATGCGGCACCCAGCGCCAGCCACCGCAGCCAACCGTCAAAGACGATGCAGGCGAGCGGCGTGTAGGTTCCGGCAACCAGGATGTAGATCATCGAGTGGTCGAGGCGCTGCATCCGCGCCTTCCAGACCCTCTGCCACGGGACGGAGTGATAGAGGCTGCTGCCTGTGTAGAGGCCGACGAGGCTAAGGCCGAAGACCGACAACGCGAGCTGACGGGATAGATCTCCAGAGCAACGTCCCCACAAAAAGACGACGCCGATCACGGAGGCGACAGCCGCCGTACCGTGAAGGAAGCCGCGGACAGGATTCTGCATCTTGCCGAATGTCAGGCGCTCGCTGGTCTGATGCATGGCGTGCCGGAAGGGTAGAAGAATCAGCCAGCAAAGAAAAGGGGAATCGGCGTCGCGTCGCCCCAGTTCTTATCGTCTTTGCGGCGTGCGACTGCATGAGGCGGGATGCCCCTCTCTCCAACGCGATGAGCACTCGCTCAGTGATAGATTGCAGGCCGCATGGGGATCCCGTCGGGTTGGGCCAGATAGCCGCAGTACGTCCCGCGCTCGTCCCAGAACTGGCCCAGCACGTCGAAGTGCCCGCGGCAGACGCCGTCGGGATCAACAAGGATCCCATCATCTCCGACCACGCCGCGATAGGTTCCGTCTCGCTCGAAATAGCGGCCACCTGTATCGATGCGTCCGCGATAGGTTCCGAAGCGATCGAAGTGATAGCCGGGGCCCCACATGTGATGGCTCCTGTCCCTTGACAAAACTGCCAAGCAAGGAACTAGCCATGCGAGCAGCGGCGGCGGCATCAACTCACGAGCGACCACGGTTGCAGCGGCCGGCACGATCGCCAGCGCCGCTTCCTAGCCCTGGGAAGCGACGGACAACCCTTCCGTCGACGTGCTGCCGGGAAGAGCGCCGCTAGCGGCCCTGGCCGCCGCGCGAACCGCCGCCTTGGAAACCACCGCCGCGAGCACCACCGCCGTGGGGGCCGCCACCGTGGGGGCCACCACTGGGCTGTTGACCGCCCACGGGTGCGCCCGCACCCTGGTGCGGTCCATTCGCAGGCAGTGGGGGTGGCGAGAGTTGGCGCGGTCGCGCCTCGACGCGCCCTGGGAACACGCGATTCGCCGGCTCGCCAGGGAGTTCTCGTTGCGGAGCACGCGGGGCCTGTGGCGCTTCCGGGTGAGCTGCCTCAACGGGGGGAGGAGCCGGCGCGGCGGCGCCGGGAGCTTGCACGCGCGGCGGCGCGGCACGTGGCGGTGCCGCCCTGCCCCGCGGCTCTTCAGCACCGGACCCCGACGGCCCCAACTGGTAGTACGGCGGCGGAGCTGCGCTCCGTCCTCCAGGTCGGGGAGCTTGGGGAGCCTGGGACTCAGTATGCCACGTGCCTTCGAAGCGCGGCGGTATCGCCGGGCGCTGGCGTTCCACGGTGCTCGTCTGTCCGAACGGCGGTCGCGAGGTCAGCGCCGCATGCGGCCGCTGTGGCGCCGGCACCAGCCGCGGCGCGGGGGCAGTCACGCCATGCTGGATCTGTACGCCCTCGGCGCGCAAGGACGCGAGGCTGTCATGCGGCGCGCGGGTGGCGACAACCGAGGTCTGCAGGAGCGTCTCGGGCGGTCGTGCCGCGTGGCCCACAGCCGGGACAAGACTCGCGGCACTCGGTTTGACTGACAGGGCACCGTGCAACGGCTCAAAGTGTTGCGGATCGACACCCGTCAGCCGTGCGTGCACACCCTGCCCGAAACGGTTGCGGTCTACCGCAACGAACGCATGCGGTACGTGCGCGTTCTGGTAAATGTTGATCTTGTTGACGTTGACAACCGTCGTATTGTTGATCACTACGTTGTTCACCACGCGAGGTCCGCCCCACCCTGCCCACCACGGATGACCGACGAAGCCCGGTCGGCCCCACCACGGCACGAGTGGTTCACCCCAACCAAGCGCACACCAACCGATCGGCGCCGTACCGAAGCCAACGTGCACACCAAAGCCTCCACCGCCGAAGAACGCGACCAGACCGGGTGCGTACACCGGCCGCACGACCGCCGGTCCAGGCGCCCACGCCCAGAAACCGTTCAGGTAGACCCAACGACCGTAGTGATAGGGTGCCCAGCCCCACGGCGCCGTGTCGATCCAGGTCCAACTGTAGTACGGGTCCCAGATCCAACCGCCGGTAGTGTACGGGGCCCACCCGGCTCCCACCCCGTCCGGCACCCATACAGGACCGTACTCCTGCACAACCCGCCAGTTGCCGTAGTGATCGAGGTTGTCGATGCCGTATACGCCGGGAGACACGTAGCGCGCGCTCGACGAGTCGATCAGCTCATCCGTGCGGGTGTAGTTCCACCGATCCCAGACGTCGAGTTCTGGTGCCGCATAGGTCTCTACGCGCGGCGTGTCGGAACCGTCAACAACGACCTGTTCACTCGGGGCAATCGCCACCGGGGCACCGCCGGCGGGAGTCATCGTAGCGCGGCCGCCACGGCGGGTGATGAACGTCGTCGTGGCATCGCTCAGGTCGATGCGATAGTAGCCGCTGGTTTCGATCGTGAACGCTGCGTTGGGCGTGTCCAGTTCCAGCCTGTGTCCCGCTGTCAGGGCGCGTAGATCGAGCGACGCGTGTCCGGACGTCACGCTCAGTTGCAGGAAATCGGGTTCGTCATTCTCGAGGCCCAGTTGCGTTTCTTCGCCCGCACGCACGAACGCCCGTGGACCAACCTGCAGTTCGAGGTTGGCTACCGGCCCCGTGTACAAGGCGTCGCCCGGCGCCAACGGCGTGTTGATACGGGCCGGCACCCAGTTGTCAGCGCCCGGCCGCCAAAACGACACATCCCCATCCAGAAAACTCAACCGCGGCGGCGTCGGACCCGCGGGCTGTGGTACATCGGCGGCTGGAACGGGCTCCTCCTCAGCAATGGCAGGCGTGACCCCCACCACGTTGAGGGCGAGCAAGGCGGCAACAAGATTGATCGGTTTCATCGGTCTCCATTGTTCAGCCCGCGAGCTGGCAAAAGCAACTGTCCCGTAGCGCCGTTTTCCAAGTGACCCGACGTTCCGCATCAGTGCCGATGTGCCGGCACCCACACCCTGGCCCGATAGCCCCAGGGTCCACCGTGCCACACCCAGTGGCCACCAACCCAGCCGGGAGGCGGCGGAGCCGCACAGCCGACAGACGGACCGAACGCGGCATAGGGCGGATACGGATAATACGCCGGCGGGGGCGGGTAAGAATAAGCGTACGGATATGGATACACGGGCAGGCCGAAACCCAGGTAGACGCGCACGTGTGCGCGCGCCGGAGCCGAAGCAATGCCTAGCAGCATGACCGCTAGTGCCAGGGCGCTCAGGCACCGCAGCGCTCTCCGAGTCGATCGAGCCAATGCACGCGGCTGCGCCTCTTTCACCCTGCTGCTACGGTTGCAGAACGTCATGGCACCCTCCAACGTGTTTCCTGACACAGGAACGCACAAGGCCCCTGACGGTTGCGGTACGGCCGCAACTCAGCGGCCTTGTGGATGAAAGTGGGGCTGCGGAGCATCGAGTTGGAGCGACCGGCTATGGCTCGTGCGTACGGCGCGTCGCCGAGGCAGCTCTGCTGGCCTCGTAACGTTGCCGCGCCGCTTCGAGAAGCTCGATAACCTCTTCGTCGGTCGTTTGCGTGAAGTCGGCGTAGAATTGGCCGACGGCATGGAAGAACTCGGGCGTACTCAGACAGACGATGGCGTCGGCCTCGGACTGCAGTGCCGCAATGGTCTCCGGCGGCGCCACCGGCACGGCGAGCACCAAGCGGCGCGGCTGCGCGCGGCGCACGCCACGCAACGCGGCCCGCATCGATCCGCCGGTGGCAATGCCGTCGTCGACGACAATCACCGTGTGATCCTCGATGGCCGCTGGGGGCCGCCCGCCCCGATAGCGTTGCTGCCGTCGGCGGATCTCGCGCAGCTCCTCGGCCACCTCACGCTCGAGGTAGGCGGTGGAGACGTGCAGGAGGCTCATCACGTCTTCGTTGAGCACGCTCTGCGGATGATCACCATCAACGACTGCGCCGATGCCCAGCTCCGGCTGTCCAGGCGCACCGAGCTTGCGCACCACAATGACATCGAGCGGCGCATCAAGCGCAGCCGCGACCTCGTTGGCCACCGGCACACCACCACGCGGCAGCGCCAGCACCAGCGGCTGCTCGCTCTTGTACTCCAAGAGCGCCGCCGCGAGCTTCTTGCCCGCTTCTGTGCGGTTCTTGAACATCAAGCGCACATCGTCCTCTGCCCGACAACCGCACCGATGTGACGGCTGAACCAGTCAATGGCCAGCCGCGTGACCTGCTCTAGCGTACCAGGTTCTTCGAACAGGTGTGAGGCTCCCGGGATGATGCGCAGCGCCTTCTCGCAGCGCAGCTGGGCGTACGCCTGCTGGTTGAGCTCGATCACCGGGGCGTCGTCACCGCCAACGATGAGCAAAGTGGGCGCCGTGACCTTTGCCAACACCGCAGCCGCCATGTCGGGGCGGCCCCCTCGCGAAACCACGGCGCGCACGTCCGGATCAGCCGCGGCGGCAATGAGCGCGGCGGCCGCGCCGGTACTGGCGCCGAAGTAGCCGATGTTCAAGGTTGCTGTGCTGGGCTGGTGGCGCACCCAGACCGTCGCCGCCTGTAGACGGCGCGCCAGGAACTCCACGTCGAACACGTTTGCCCGGTTCGCCGCCTCCTCCTCGGTCAACAAATCAAACAACAACGTCGCAATACCCGCTTCACGCAGGGCGCGGGCCACATAGGCGTTGCGCGGACTCAAGCGGCTACTGCCGCTGCCGTGGGCAAACAAAACAATCCCCTGCGCCCCCGGCGGCACACCCACCGTTCCGTCCAATTCGATTTGCACGCTGCTCCTGATCGCGACCATTCACGCATCTCACTCCCGTCGAGCCTTCGGCGGGAATGGCCTCCCTTCAGGGTATGCCGCGTTCGCGTCGCTGCGCACAGCTCAGACACATGGTCGCCGTTGGCATGGCCTCAAGGCGCGCAGCGGGAATTGGGCTTCCGCAGGCGTCGCAACGGCCATAGTCCCCGGCGGCGATACGGCCCAACGCCGCATCGATGCTTTCGATCTCCGCCCTGCCACGGTCATCGAGCCGCGCCAGCAGGCGCGCGATGTTCTCTTCCTGTCCTTCCTCCTCCACTTCCGGTTCGAAGTTCGTATCCAGCCAGCGCAGGTCGTCCTCGACGTGCGCTACAGTCCGAAACAAGGCTGCGCGTCGCTCAAGAAGCTTCTGCCGCATGCTGTCGATCTGCAGAGTCATACCCACACGTCTGGTCGTGCAAGCCGCTCGCCAGACCGCCGCGCCACTGCCCTCGCATGCCAAGGGAGCCTGGCTTGCCACTCACGGGAATCGGCTGCGGTTGATCGCCAGTTTCGAGAATTGGCGCCGGGTTCGGTGGCCCTCCCGATCGCCACGCTCCTGGCAAGAAAGTTGCCCCTGGACAGCGCATGGCAGTGATCGTCGAAGCGTTGCACGACACGCCTGTCGCCCGCCGCCGAGTCGAACTGGTGGAGCGCAAGGGAATCGGCCACCCCGACACGATGTGCGACGCACTCGTCGAGGCCATCGCGTTAGCACTCAACCGGATGTATCTCGAACGCACCGGCGCGATCCCGCACTACAATATCGACAAGGCCCTGCTGGTCGCCGGCGAGTGCACGAAGTGCTTCGGCAGCGGCCAGGTGATGCGGGCGATGGAGCTGTTTGTCGGCGACCGCGCCACGTTCAACGTCGACGGTAACCGTCTGCCGGTCGAGGAAACGGTTCGAGAGGCGATCGATGCGTGGTTACGTGCCTCGCTGCCACTGATTCGCCCCGGCAAGGACCTGCAGAGCCATGTGCTGTTGGCGCCGGGCTCCGAAGAGTTGCGCCGGATCTTCAAGCAGACGACGGCGATTGGTTCCAACGACACGTGCGGTGCGTCGGGGTATGCACCGTTGACTCCGACTGAGGAGATCACCCTGGCCGCAGAGCATTTTCTGAACTCGGCGGAGTTCAAACAACGCTTCCCGGACACCGGACAAGACGTGAAGGTGTTCGCACTGCGCCATGATCAGAGCGTGGAGATGACCATTGCCATGCCGTTGTTGTGCACTGCCACACCGTCCGAGCCGGCCTACTTCGCGCGCAAGGCAGAGATCATGGATGCACTCGTGCAACGGTTCCGCACGGCGCCGTTCGAGATCGCATGGCGGTTGAATTGCCTCGACCGGCCCGGGGATGGCACGGAGGGGGTGTATCTGTCGTTGACCGGAACTTCCGCCGAGGATGCCGACTCGGGTGAGGTCGGACGTGGCAATCGCGCCAACGGGCTGATCGCCTTCGCGCGGCCGACCGGCGGTGAAGCGGCGCCGGGAAAGAACCCGGTGGCGCATGCGGGCAAAATCTACAGTGTGCTGAGCCACCGGCTTGCCCAGCTCATTCACGCGCAGTGCCCAACCCTTCACGAGGTCTACGTGCACCTTGCCGCGCGCATCGGCGAGCCGGTCGACCAGCCGTGGAGTGCGGTCCAAGTGCTGCTCGCCGAAGGCGTCATGCTCGGCGACATCGAGGCGGACATTCGCGCCGTCGTCGAAGCCGAGCTGTCGCAGTTCGACACCTTCCAGGCACAGCTGACCCAGGGACTCTTCCCAGTGTGCTGACAACGCAACGCCACTGGCACGTCCTCACAGCCTCCGAGGCCGTGCAACATCTTGCAGTCGATCCGCACGCCGGCCTCAGTGACGCCGAGGTTGAGCGACGGCGACAACTTTGCGGCCCCAACGACATTCGCGAGCGGCGGCGCCGCGGTCCACTGCGCATGCTGCTCGATCAGTTCACCGACTTCATGATTCTGGTGCTCATTGCCGCGGCGGTCATCTCGGCCCTGATCGGTGACCCGCCGGACGCCATCACCATCGTCATCATCGTTGTGCTCAACGGCGCCATCGGCTTCCTGCAGGAATATCGCGCCGAACGGGCGGTGGCTGCGCTGACGATGATGGCGGCGCCGAGCGCCCGGGTGCGGCGCGCCGCGCAGGTTCAGAGCGTGCCCGCGACCCAGTTGGTGCCCGGAGATATCGTGCTGCTCGAGGCGGGAAACGTCGTCCCCGCCGATTTGCGTTTCATCGAGAGTGCGCAACTGCGAGTCGACGAAGCGGCGCTGACGGGCGAGTCGGTGCCCATCGAAAAGACGGACGCGGCACTCGTTGATTCCGAGTTGCCGATCGGTGATCGACGCAACATGGCCTACAAGGGGACGCTTGTCACCTATGGCCGCGGCTGTGGCGTGGTCATCGCCACCGGTATGGCCACCGAACTCGGCAAGATTGCCGCGCTGCTCAGCGGTGCTCCCGAGCGCCAGACGCCGCTGCAGCAGCGGCTGGCGCGCTTCGGGCAACGCCTAGCGCTCGCTGCCATCGGCATCTGCGTCATCATCTTCGTCTTCGGACTGGCGCGCGGCGAATCGGTGATCCTGATGTTCCTGACGGCGGTCAGTCTTGCCGTAGCCGCGATTCCGGAGGCGCTGCCCGCAGTGGTCACCGTGTCGCTGGCGCTGGGAGCGCGCCGCATGGTGCGGCAACAGGCGCTCATCCGCCGCCTGCCGGCCGTCGAGACTCTGGGCTCGGTGACCTACATCTGCACCGACAAGACCGGAACCCTCACCCAGAATCAGATGCGCGCCGTGCAATTGCTGCTCGGCGCACAGCTGCTGACGGCGGCCGAGACGGACGCCGGCTCCGAGCTCTATCGTCTCTTTCACACCGCGCTGGCGCTGAACAACGACGCCATCCTGGACAACCAGGACGCGCTACGTGGCGACCCAACCGAAGTCGCCCTGTATCTGGCGGCGGCCGCGGCGGGCTACAAGCGGGTGGCGCTTGGGGCAACCACACCGCGGCGCGCGGAAATTCCGTTCGACGCGGAGCGCAAACGCATGACGACGCTGCACCAGCACGGCGGCGCGATACTGGCGTTCACCAAGGGTGCGCCGGAGACCATCCTATCTGCGTGCACCAGTGCCGTCGGGCGCGAAGGTCCTGTTGCCGTGCACGCCGCGCACATCCTCGAACGCGCCGCGGCGATGGCTGCCGACGGCTTGCGGGTCCTCGCCATCGCCTACCGCCTGTGGCCGGCGCTGCCGCCCGAGCTGTCACCCCCTGTCGTAGAGGATCAGCTGTCGTTCCTCGGCCTGGTCGGTCTCATCGATCCGCCGCGCCCGGAGGTGGGCGCGGCAGTGAGCGTGTGCCGATCCGCCGGCATCACACCGGTGATGATCACCGGCGACCATCCGGCCACGGCGCGCGCCATCGCGCTGCAGTTGGGCATCATTGCCGACGACGGCGACGTGTGGACTGGGCAGCAACTGCAATCCCTATCGATGGAGGAGTTCGAGACGCACGTCACGCACATTCGTGTCTACGCACGCGTCGCGCCGGAGCAGAAGATCAAGATCGTCCGCGCCCTGCAAGACCGGGGCGAATTCGTGGCCATGACCGGCGACGGGGTCAACGATGCGCCGGCATTGAAGCAAGCGGATATCGGCGTGGCGATGGGTGTAACCGGCACCGATGTCGCCCGCGAGGCGGCGCACATGGTCCTGCTCGACGATAACTTTGCCACCATTGTCGCCGCGGTGCGCGAAGGGCGGCGCATCTTCGACAACACCCGCAAGTTCATCCGCTACGCCGTCACCTGCAACTCCGGCGAGATCTGGACGATCTTCCTTGCTCCGTTCCTTGGACTGCCGATTCCGCTCCTGCCCATTCACATCTTGTGGATCAATCTGGTGACCGACGGCCTGCCGGGTATGGCGCTGGCCGCTGAACCACCCGAGCGCGACATCATGCGCCGGCCGCCGCGGCCGCCCGCGGAGAGCATCTTCGCTCACGGCATGTGGCAGCACATCCTGTGGGTTGGGTTGCTCATGAGTGGGACGTCACTGCTCACGCAGGCATGGGCGTACCACACCGGCATGGCACACTGGCAGACCATGGTTTTCACCGTGCTGTCCTTGTCACAGATGGGACACGTGCTGGCCATCCGCTCAGAGACACAATCACTCTTCCATCAAGGGCTGTGGACAAATGCACCGCTCATGGGCGCCGTGGTGCTGACCACGGTGCTGCAGTTGCTCACCGTCTACCTGCCACCCGCACGCGCCATCTTCAAAACCGAGGCGCTCAGCGCCGTTGAGGTCACCCTGTGTCTGGCCTTGTCGGCGGTGGTCTTCGCCGCCGTGGAGGTTGAGAAGGCACTCGTGCGGCGAGGTTGGCTGTATCAGCATGGTGCAGGGCGTTCGCGCGCGTTCCTAACGTCGCACAAATCGCCTCCCGTTTCTTAGTCGTGCAAACACCACCGCCTCGCCAAGCGCAGGCACGCCACGGGTCGACCGGTGGCACACTTGTTTCTTATGGTCAGTTACGGCAGGCAAACTGAAAGGAGGTAACGCATGGCCACAAAGAAGCAGGGAGACCGGGTAGGAGCGATGGTCGCCGACGTAGAAGCCTTGGCGAAGCGGCTGCGGACGGACATCCGCAAACGCGCCGAGGCTGCCGGTTTGCTGAAGAACCTGCGAGCCATGGCCGATCAATTGCGTAAGCGCGCGGCCCAGGCGGCCGCGCAGGTGGAGAAGTACGTGCACCAGCTCCGCATGGATCTCGAAGCGGCCGGCAAGTCCGCGAAACCTGCGAAACGCAAGAAGGCAAAGGCCAAGATGCGCAAGCCCGCGGCGGCTCCTCCATCGGTGGCGATGTAGCGCGCTGAACAGCGCGTGCCGCGGCACCAGCCGCAACCCGCCATCGACCTCGTTCCCCCTCACCTGCCTGCAAGGGGCACGCTCCGCCGTGCCCCTTGCAACGACGCGGGCACCGCCCCCGTGGGGCGCGTTTGTGCGCCGGCACGGCGGGAGTGTACTGCTACAAGTCCTCAGCGGCCGCTCAGCGCTGCAACTGCTGCCGACGCTACTTACCAAGGGCCGGTGATCGTCGTGTCCGGCACGCTTGGCGAAGAGGCGGTTGAATGCATGCGGGCCGGTGCGCAGAACCCACGCGGCACCGTGTTCAATGTCGCGCGGTGCGCCTGGTCTCGCTCTCCGGCCAGAGGGACAGAATGGCATTGAGAACTTCCTCGGCTGCCCCCAGGCCGCCAAGATGGCTTTCGCCGTGACGTACGTAGAGTCTGGAGTTCGGAATCAGCCTCGCCTGATGGCGCGCGTGTTCCAGTGGAACGAGATGGTCGGAGTCGCCATGCCAGAAGCGGATCGGAACCCGGATGTCGCGCAGGCGGAAGCCCCAGGGACGGCAAAAGAGGAGCAGATCGTAGATCGGTGCCCGCAGTCCCCAACGGCTGCCGTTGACGATGTCATCGATGAAGACCGCCTTCATCTCCGGGCGCGCGAAGACGACGCGGTCGCCCGGGGGGAACAAGCGCGCGACCAGGTTGAACGCCGGCGACGCGAGAGGTCGCAGCGCCCAGACGAGCGCCGTCAGCAGCACTCCCAGCGGCTCGTGAAGGGTGTTGAACAGCGGCGTGAAGGGAATCGCGAGGCTGACCGCACCGCCGGCAGCGGCCTCCGGCCCGAGCGCCGGTGCCACACCACCGAGCACTGCGCCGGCAACCACCCGTTCGGGTAGGGCGTGCGCGCAGGCGAGCACGTACGGGCCACCACCGGAAAGCCCGATGAGCCCGAAACGACCGAGACCCAAGCAGTCGGCCGCGGCGGCGACGTCGCGTGCCCACGCACGGAACGACGGATAGAGATGTGGTGTCGAGTCGCCGACCCCTGGTCGATCGATGCCGATCAGCCGGACACCGCGCTCCTGCGCAGCCAGTCGAGCTTCCGGCGGGATCTGACGTCGCGCACCCGGCGTACCGTGGAACCAGAACACCGGCTTTCCATGCGCTGCTCCAAACTCGGCGAAACCGAGTTCCCGGCCATCGGGAAGCACGATCGCGCCTTCGATCCTTGGTGGTCTCGGGTTCACGGGTGTCGGTCTCTCCGCGTCGTCTTAGCAGGGCGGTGTAACAGAGAAAACCGCTGCCGGTGATCGGAGACGAGCAGGGTGTCTTCACCCGCGTCCCCCGACCGGTGCGGTTGTGTCGGCCTGCTCACACCCGCGGTTTCGAATAGCAGGCAAAGGCCCAGTGCGGCGTTCGGGGACTCCACAGCGGGCCGCTCCACCCTTTGCGGCGCAGCTCGGCGGCGATCAGCGCATTGAACACGCCGTGGCCAACGAGCATCACCGACCGATGTTGCGCGCAGAGCTTGGTGAGGCGCCGCGCGGCGGTGGAGGCGCGCCGCCGCGCCTCCGTCAGGGATTCCCCGCCGGCAGACCAACCGAGAAACCAGGCGATGCGGCCCATCACAATCCACGCATCGAAGCTCAAGGACAACGGCACCGGTAGGCTCAACGGCAGGCCCGCCTCGCGAAACACCGGGTCGACCAGAGGCTCTCGCGTGCCGTCGAGCGCACGCGCCGATTCGATGGCCCGTCTGGTATCGCTACACACGATCACGGCAGCGGAATGCGCGTGCCGGCAGAGCTCCATGGGGGGACGAGGGGTGCGGCGGATACCAGCCTCGTTGTAGCGGCGTGCCGTGCGGCGCAACGCGTCACTCGCAACCTGCTTGGGTACGTGTAGCGCGGAGCGCCCATGCCGAACGAGGGTGATGCTGGCGGTGACGTCGGACAAGGATCATCCCTCCGCCGGCATCACAACCCGTCCTCAAAGATGGCCAGACGATGGACCACAGACGCGCAGACGACAGACAACAGACTGGGGGCGCAGTTCGCTTGTGTGTCCTTTCTTGTCTGTCATCCGGATGGCTCAGCTTTGCGGCTCCGGCTCGTCGATCTGCGCAGCGATCTGCCACACATCTGCCAGCCATTCGAGCAGCCCAGACTCGTGCGCATCGACGGGATCGATGATCGCGGCCTCGAGCACGGTCCCGTAGATAATCTCCCGTGCCGCCTGGCGGGTAACGGTGGGGACGAAGGCGCGTAAGTCCGCCTCGTCGTGGAAGCGGCGATCGACCTCTGCAGCGGCTCGCCGGTAGGCGTCTTCACCAATGGCGGCGACCACCGCGTCGATGCGGTCCGCTTCGTCCTCGGACACGCGAGCGTTCGACTCGATCACCAGTTCGAGTAGTGCCACTAAAGCAATTTGCTCTTCTGCCGTCAGTTCGTTCAGCTCCATATGTGGTGTCTGACGCGGTCGGGCTGCGATGTCAATCGGCCATGACCAATCCGCTGCCGGCAAAGTCCTGACCTAGATCACTCAGGTTCGGCTCACGGGTCATCGTCGCTTCCAATTCGGTCAGGCTAGCAAGAGTAGTCGAAGATGCCCGGTCACGGCCCTGTTTTGGTAGTGGATGATGATCCGAACATTCTCGAGGTCATGCAGCGACTGTTTGAATCGATTGGGCATGGGGTGGTGACGGCCGCAAACGGCGACGAGGCGATGCGGCGTTTGCAAAGCGGCCTCGTCCCATGCCTCATTATCCTCGACCTCGACATGCCGGTGAAAGACGGAATCAGCTTTCGGCGCGAACAATTGGCGGATCCGATCCTTGCCCGCTTTCCGGTGATCATTCTCTCCAGCCGCCACGACGTGGAACAGATTGCCGGCAGCCTCCAAGCTGCGGCGTACTTCACGAAGTCGCGGGACCTTGACGCGTTGCTCCCGCTCGTTGCCGACCATTGCCTTCGCGAGCCGCCGGCTCCCGCCGAGTAGAGACACCTCCTCCCCGGTCGGAGGCGGCTCAGATCTGTGCTAATCAACGGGGCGCGGCCGGCACCGATGTGCTGATGGGGCTCGCCGAGTGGACCGGGCTGACCGGCGTCGCCCTGGGCGTGGTGGTCGCTGAGCGCATGCCCCCCTGCAACCTCATCGTCACCAAGGTCGCCGGCCCGCAGATCAGCCCTTCTTTTGATACGTCCCGACCAGCTCCGTGTGCGCCAGCACGTGGCCCTGCATGGCCTTCTCCACGTCGGCCTTGGTTGCACGGCCGAGATCAGCCAGGATCGTGTCGAGGGCGTAGAGCTTGTGGAAGTAGCGGTGCCGGCCGATCGGCGGGCACGGGCCGCCGTAGCCGGTGCGCTTCCAATCATTGAGGCCGTCGCG
>Ga0335069_10002566_pt1 | contig 27883 bp, 21 predicted proteins | sample Lox_Sample_11_FD_206714 | JGI IMG/M metagenome (GOLD analysis project Ga0335069, IMG submission 206714) | Soil microbial communities from Loxahatchee National Wildlife Refuge, Florida, United States - Lox_Sample_1.1 | ecosystem: Environmental > Terrestrial > Soil > Wetlands | place: USA...
TTCATGGCGATCACATGCCGGCACGCCGCAACGTATTCGGCGCGGATGTCCGCGAAGAAACGCCGCAGCGGCTCCTCCGCCAGGACTTCGTAAGCCCGCGCGATCTCCAGATCCGCGCGCGCGAGCGAGGCTTCCACCTCATCGATGAGGTTCCTGAAGAAGAACCAGTTGGCATAGGCATCGCGTAGCGCGGGCAGCCCGTGCCTGCCGATCACCGCATCGAGGCCGCTGCCGGCGCCATACCATCCAGGAATCATGTGGCGCGTCTGTGTCCACGCGAACACCCAGGGCAGCGGCATCAGGGCATCGACCCCCTGGGCATCCGGGCGGTATACCGGCCGCGATGCGATCTGCATCCGTTCGATCACGTCGATGGGCGTCACGGCACGAAAGTACTCGTAGAAGTCCTTCTGTTCGTGGACCAGCGCCCGGTAGGCACCGCGGCTCGCCTCGGCCAGGGTGGCCGCGCACTCCAGATGCGCCGGCGAGTCGGCAGCGAGCTGCCCGTGCTGGGCGGCATGGGTCGTCAGGCCCAGCGCATTGAAGGCTCGTTCCAGAGTCCGCATGGCGATGGGCCGCAGTCCGTAACTGTGCTGCAGCACCTCTCCCTGCTCGGTCAATCGCAGGATTCCGTTCACGGCGCCGGCCGGAGCCGTCTTCACCAGCGTATCGATGCGACCACCACCGCGCGCGATGCTGCCTCCCCGGACGTGGAACACGACATGGCGCTCATCGGCTGCGGAAAGCGTTTGCGCCAGGGCGCGCTGAGCCTGGTGGGTCGCGAATCGAGAGGCACACAGACCGCCCTCCTTGTTGCTGTCCGAATAGCCAATCAGCACACATTGAGTGCGGCCGTGCGCATCCAGATGCCGTCGATACAACGGATCCGCCAGCAGTTCCTGCATCGTGCTGCCGCAGCGCTCGAGCGCACTCAGCGACTCGAACTGCGGCGCGATGTCCAGGGCGACTTCGCCGGTACTCTTGTCATAGGCCTCAGCCCAGCGCGCCAGCAGCAATGCGGCCAGCACATCGTCCGCGCCAGTGGCGCCGCTGACAACGAAGTATCCAACCGCCGCCGGTCCGTAACGATGGCGGCCCTGCATGAGCGCATCGAATACAGCCAGGTTCCGCTTCCCGAGCGCGTCGAGCTCCACACTCGGACCCGCATCTCTCTCCAGCGCGGCCGCGAGAAGCGCTCGCCGCTCCGTCGACGATCGCTTGTGCCAGGTCTCATCGTCGAATCCGCGTGCCACCACCTGGTGCAGTACGGAGGCATGCTGCCGCACATCGAGCGCCGCGAGATGGAACCCGAACGTGTCTATTCGACGCAGCAGGCGTCGCACATAGAACAGCCCGGCATTGGCACCCTTGTTGGCGAGCAGGCTGGTCGCGATCAGCTGCACATCCGCACGGAACTGCCGGACAGCCTGGTACCCGTTCGGCCTGCCCTCGTAGGTATGGCGGAGTCGCTCGGCGATCTGGGCCAGAAACACCCGGTAAGGCATGCGGTCGTGGCGTGCCGGTGTGTTGGCGCGCGCGCCCGGCAGCAATACGGAATATTCCTCGATCCGCTTCGACAGCTCGGGTGCGACGTGGGTACGACTTGCGCTCTGCGGAAGCCTCTGGGCGAGGTTCTGGCATTCGTCGAAGTACGCGTTGATGATGACTCGCTGCTGGCGCGCCAGGGTCTCGCGGATGGTTGTGGCATGGACGTCCGGGTGACCGTCCATGTCACCGCCCACCCAGGACCCGAAGTGGAGGATCGTCGGCAGCTCGAGCGTATCGGCCGGCACGCCGTAGACCTTTTCCATGGCCTGGGCGATCTCCTCGTAGAACGCGGGTACGACCCGATAAAGGATTTCGACCAGATAGAACAGAACGTGCTCGCGCTCGTCCGCGACTGTCAGCTGCTCGCGCGGATGATCCTCCGTCTGCCAGCCTGCCGTCAGTTCGATCCGGATGCTGCTCCAGAGCCGACGTGCATCGTTGGGTGTCAATGTCGGGTCGAGCCGATCGAACAGATGCTGGGCAATGCGCTGTTGCTTGCGCAGGATCGTGCGCCGGGTGGACTCGGTCGGGTGCGCCCTGAGCACCGGCTCGATGCGCACGGAGGTCAGCAGGCTCAGCGCGGCCTGCAGATCAACGCCGCGCGCGTTGAGTGTGGCGATGGCGTCCTCCACGCCACCAGGCTGTGGCCGCTGACTGTCCTTGAGGAAGTACTGCCGGCGGCGCCGGATGCGATGCACCTTCTCGGCCAGGTTGACTGCCTGGAACCAGGTGGAAAACGCCCGCACCAGATCGCGCGCCAGCGCTGGCGGCCGGCCCCGCACGCGCGTCGCCAGTTCCAGCGCGGCATTCTGGTCGCCGTCGCGACGGCGGATGGCTTCCACCCGGTCGTGCTCGACCAGCTCGAACAGTTGCTGACCGCCCTGCTCGCGCAGGATGTCACCGACCAGCGCACCGAGCGCATGCACGTCATCGCGCAGCGCTTCGTGTTTCGGCGGAAAATGGATGTCGCTGCGGTTCAAGCAGCCCTAGCCTTCCCACACATTGGCGTGGGCGGCGAAGTCCGACCGCTGCGGACGCACGACGCAGAACCGCTGACCCGTGGGCGCCTCCATGACCCACCAGGTCCGCACCTGCGCGACGCGCTTCGCGCCCAGTTTCTCCAGCCGGCGCACCTCGGCTTCGATGTCATCCGCTTCGATATCCAGGTGCACGCGGCTGGGGTGCTCGACCTTCTGCACCTCGACATGCAGCCCGTCGGGAGGTGTGTCGAGCAGCCGGTAACCGGTGTCCTCGGAACTCGAGGATTCCCGGAGCGAGTACCCCAGTGCCTGGCTCCAGAAGCGCGCGGCCGCATCGACGTCATCGGTGCGGCAGTCGATGATGAACCCGGCGAGTCGGCTCTTGTGCATGCTGTTCCCCTGCAGTGGTCGCGAGCCTGAGACGGCGCGCGGGAGCACGCCGCGCATCTTAGCGGAATGCGCTCTCCGGGCCCGCTGAGGACGCGGGCGCCCGGGACGCATGCGCCCCCTGGACGCAGGCGCCCCGGGAACGCAGTCACTCGGGGTCGCAGGCACCCGGTTTCGCCGGATTCAGCCCGCCAACAGGACCGCTTCGGCGCGCTCCAGGCTCTCGAGTGGGCCGTAGATGACCACGATATCCCCGTCGCGCAACACAGTGTCGCCGGCCGGATCGCGGCCCAGGATGCCCTGGCGGCGCACGCCCGTGAACGTGACCTCGATACCTCGTCCGCGCACATCATCAAGCGTACGCCCAACCACCCAGGCTCCGGGGGGAATGACCACCGTCCTGGATTCCTCGTGATGGCCCTCGGCCTCGTCGAAAGGCCGCGGATCTCCCCGGGGCACGATGTTGCGCAGGACCGAGTAACGATTGTTGCGGATCTCGCCGATTGCCCGCACGACACGCGTCACCGGAACCTGCAGCAGCATCAGTACGTGCGACACCAACATCAGGCTGGCCTCGAAGGTCTCGGGGACCACCTCGGTCGCGCCCGCCGCCTGCAGATCCTTGATGCGGGCGTCATCCTGAGTGCGCACCAGCACCGGCACGCCCGGCCGCATCCGCCTTATGCTGTGCAATATTCCGACCGCCGTCGCCGGATCCGAAAAGCTGATGACCACGGCACTGGCGTTGTCCAGTCCCGCCTTGCCGAGCAGCTCCTCGTCCGAGGAATCGCCATACAGCACGGGGTCGCCGGCGTGGCGCGCGGCACGGATGCGCGCCGGATCCAGATCCAGCGCGATGTATTCGAAACCCTGTGATTCCAGCACCCGCGCCACGTTCTGCCCGACTCGTCCGAAGCCACAGAGGATGACGTGCTCGCGCTGCGCGATGCCGCTCGTGGCCGCCTCTTCCCGCTCGATGGCCGTGACCGGCGGCCCGCGCTCGTTGAGCAGGAAGCGCGCCACGCGCTTGTTGTGTCTGAGAATGAAGGGACTGAGCACCATCGACAGCACGATCGCGACCAGCAAGGGCTCCCCGATCGAGACGGGGATGAGGTTGGCCTGCAGCGCAATGGTGCACAGGGCCACCCCGAATTCTCCACCCACGGAGATCACGATACCCGTACGCAACGCCTTGAACCGAGTTGTCGTGAAGGGGCGGGTCACCAGCGCCGCCACGCAGGATTTGAGCACCACCATTCCCACCAGCATGATCGAGACGGTGCCGATCTCCGCAACCAACAGGTGCACATCGAGCAGCATACCCACCGAGATGAAGAACATGCCCAGCAGGATGTCGCGGAAGGGCCGGATGACCACCTCGATCTGGTGGCGATATTCGGTTTCCGCCAGCATCATTCCCGACAGGAAGGCACCCAGGGCCAGGGACAGTCCCGCGACATTCGAGGTCCAGGCGGACGCCAGCACCACCAGCAGCACGGTCAACGTGAACAACTCACGCAGGCGGCTGTGGGCAATCTCGTGGAACAGCGGCCGCAGCAGCCAGCGCCCGGCTGCCAGCACGACCCCGACCGCCAGCACGGCTCCAATGATGGCCAGCGCACTCTCGCGCAGCCGGAAGTGTCCCTGGGAGGCGGCCAGACCCGAGGCCAGGGCCAGAAACGGGACGAAGGCCAGGTCCTGGAACAGCAACATGCTGAATGCCAGTCGCCCGTGCGTCCGGTTCAGTTCGGCGCGTTCAGTGAGCTGCTGCAGGAGAATGGCGGTGGAGCTCATCGAGACCGCTCCCCCGACGACGACCGCCGCCAGCCATGACAGGCCGGCGAGTCTTCCGAGAAGCAACACGGCGCTGGATGTGGCGATCACCTGCGCGGCGCCCAGCTCGAACACTTCGCGCCGCATGGCCACCATGCGCGGCAGGGAGAACTCCAGGCCGAGGGTGAACAGCAGGAAGGCGACGCCCAGTTCTCCCAGCAACTGCGTCGTCTGGGATTCGGAGACCACCGCCAGGGAGTGGGGCCCCAGCGCCAGACCCACTGTCAGGTAAGCCAGGATGGCGGGCAATCCCACGCGCCTCACCAGGGTCACCGCGAATACGGAGGCCGCCAGCAGGATCAGCACTTGTGAGAGCGGCTCGGCCATTGCGCGCGCGGGCTCCTGGTGCCGCCCGGGTCGAGGTAGCGGCCTTCAGCGTGAACTTAGACTGATGGCGGGTGGACGCGCAACCGGCGTCCGGACAGGAGTTCAGCCGCCCAGGAGGACGGTGGTGTCGTAGCTCTCGAAGTTCTGGATGGCGCGCGCGTAGGAGTTGTAGACCAACCGCTCGGCGACCTTGTCGGCCCGCGGTGCGAGCAGCATCCGCAGCACGACATCGTCGGCCGGCCGGGTCGCATCCTCGGCCAGCAGCTGCTCGATGACCCGGGTGAGACGATGAGTGAGTTCGTTGACGAAGCGCAGGTGGACCGTGTCATGCACCTGCTCCGCGCCCGGACCGTAGGTGCCACGGGCCTCATCGGCCAGCTCGTGCAGCAGGAGATTCAGCAGCCGCGCCTTGTCCACCAGGCGCAGCTCCATGAAGAACTCGATTTCCGAGCGCAGGTTCATGACGGGAAGAAATCGATGGGCTTGGTCGTCGTGATGGTCTCGACATCCTTCGCGTCGAAGTGGAACAGGCGCACGCGCGAGCAGATCTTGCCTTCCAGATCCGGATCGTTCAGCTCACTGGAGACTACGCGGCACATGGTGACGTCGCCGGCCGGAGCGATGGTGAACTCCAGGACCAGCTTGCCCTGCAGCTCGGCCCGCTCCCGCAGCGCCCGGTTGTACAGGCCGTAGATCGCGCCCTTGTTGTGATCGAACACGAGTTCGATCTCCTCGCGGGAGCGCGCGGCCTTGCCGCTCGAGCCGGTACGCACCGGCCCGCGGGCGTCCAGGCCCGAACGGGCGATGCCTGAGCTCACCGCCGTGGTGTCATGCCCTGTGAGCGAGCCCGCTCCCGTGCCGAAGCCGCGGCTGCTGTTGGCCGAGGTGATGCCGCCGCTGCCGGCACCCACCTTCGAGGTGATCAATGCACGCTCGGCGTGCGAGTCCGCGCCGACCGCGCCCGACAGATTCCGGGTCTGCGACATGGGCGTCAGGTCCATGGTCTCGCGCAGGTCCGCCAGCTCGTCCTTGACCTGGTTGAGCGACTTCTGCGCCTTCTCATGGGCGAGCTGCTTCCTGTCCACCGGCGGCGGCACCGGCACCGGCTTCTTCTCCACCTCCACCTTCGGCTTTTCCTGCTCCTTGGGCTGCGGTGGCGGGGGTGGCGGCGGCTTGGGCTTGTTCTCGATCATCACGCGCGCCAGGCGCTGCGGTACTTCCGTTTCGGCGGCCGTGCGCTTGGGCGAGGGCAACAGCGGAAACAGGATGCCGAAGATCAGGAACAGCAGCAGCATGATGCGCAGGATCCTGCGGAAACGCGCACTGGACTCCGGGTCGCCTTCCCAGGGCAGCTCGAACTCGCGATAAAAGGGCGTGATGGCCATAGGCGCTGGGGTGTCCGTGGGCGGCTACGACGGCCTGAACTGGCCCGCCACCACGGGCTTCTCTTTCTGCAGCACGGCGAGGGAGATCTTGCCGTAGTCCGCATCGGTGCAGGTCGCCATGACTTTCTTCAGCACCTCGTAGGGCAGTGCCTTGTCGGCCATGATGGTGATCTCCCGCTGCGCCAGGTCGCGCTGGGTCATCTCCTGGCCGACCAGCAGCGGCCGCTTGAGCGCATCGCGCAGCGGAGCCACGATCGCATCGGGCGAGGCGCGCATCTCCTGTACGGTGGCGATGTGCTCGCCCTGCACGAACAGGTCGGTTTTGGTGACCATCACCACCACCGACTGCTTCGGCGCCACCTCGGCGATCGACTGCGGGATCTCGATGCCCTTGCTGTTCTGGATAACCTCCACCTCGGTCGAGTACACCAGCAGGAAGGCCACCATCACCGACAGGATGTCGATCAGCGGAATCAGGTTCAGCTCCGCGTCGGCCCGGTGGCGCACATGGTGTTGGGCCATGCGGCGTGCACGGTTGGACATGCTCATGGGGGTGACGCTCCTGCGACGCGTGGCGCTGCAGCCGGTGGCGGCGCTCCGGGGGCCGTCACGGGCGTGACTGCCGGGGCGCCCGCCGCGGGCGCCGCGTCGGGTGCCGGCGCATCGCCGATCGAAATGTCCGGAAACAACTCCGCCTGCACGGTGTTCAGGCCCTGCCTGGTCTCGAACACCCGCACGCGGTCCATGACCTGCACCAGCGTGTCATAGGAGGTGTCGGCCTCGAGCAGGATGGAGGCGTCGGTCTTCTCCGGAAATCTGGCCTTGACGCGCTTGAGGTAGTCGGTCAGGCCGTCGAAGTTGTAGCCCTCGGGCAGGTTGGGAATGGTGGCGAGCGGCCCGCTGTTGCGGTCGGCCACCTGCAGCAGATCCTTGCGCACCATCACCTCCAGCTGCAGTCCCGGCGGGGGTTCGCGGAACTCGGTCTGCGCCGCGGGCAGATTGAGCTGCAGGATCACCGTGCGCGAGAACACGGCCGTCATCAGCAGGAAAGTGACCAACACCGTGAAGATGTCGATCATCGGCACGAGCAGCAGCTCGGCCGGCTTGCGCGAGTGGCGCGCGAGCTTCTTGTAGGCGTACGACCTACGCATGCGGGCGGTTCACCTGGCCGGCAGCGGGCGGCGGTGTCAGGACGCCGCCTGCGCGGGCTGCCGTTCGGTGATGGCGTTCAGGAACTTGACCGAGGCCATCTCGAGACTGTCGATCAGCTCGGTGGTCTTGGTCTGCAGGAACGCGTGGATGAACAGCAGCGGCACGGCCGTCATCAGGCCGAACGCCGTGCAGTTCATCGCCACCGAGATGCTGGCCGACAGCAGGTTGGCCTTCTCCGCCGGGTTGATGGTGGCCACCGCCGCGAAGGCGTGGATCAGACCCATCACCGTGCCGAGCAGCCCGAGCAGCGTCGCCAGGTTGGCGAACGTCGCCAGGTAGTGCGTGCGCTTCTCCAGGCGCGGCACCACCTCCATCAGGCTCTCCTCCATGGCCTTCTCGATGTCGTCACGGCGCCGTGCCGACTGGATGCGGGCCAGGCCGTAGTTGAGGATGTGCCCGATCGCCGAGTTGGATTTCGAGGTCGCCTGCACCACCTGCCGGAAGTTGCCCTGCGCGAGCATGGGCACCACCTCGTTCCAGAGGTTGCGGTTACGCACCGCCGTGTGCGTCAGGTAGATATAGCGCTCGATGGCGATCGACAGACCCACCACGAACACGATGGCGATCGGGTACATGAAGTCCCCGCCGCCCTGGAAGAAACGAACGATCACGCTCCACAGATCCATCGAAGTCACTCCAGCCGCGCACACGCAAACGACCTGGGGTCAACCGTGGCGAACGCGCGGCTCCACGGTTGCCCGGCCGGGGACCGGCCCGGCTCGAACCCACACACCCTATCGCGGCACACGCCAAACTGAATGACATATGCCGAAAAAGCTGCGATCCCTCTCTCATTTCAAAGTCACGGCTTCCGGTCCGCGGCCGCGACGCACCAAACCGGTTCAGTGCGGTCCGGCCTGACCCGCTGCCGGCGCCTTGCCTGCATCGGGCTTCAGGGCGTCGTAGTAACGGTTCTCCCGCCGGAAGACGTCACGATCCACTGGTGTAAGCACCTCGTCGAGGAGACTGTTCACGGGTTTGCCCACCAGATCGCCCAGATCCGAATGTTTCCACGGCACGATGTATAGCACCTTGGGCAGTTCACGGTTGCCTGTGATCTGCGTCGTATCCAGCTCGAGCCGATCGAGGGCCTTGCCCTGGGCCGCCCCCGTCCTGGCTTGCACTCCGGCCCTGGGAGCCGCGCTGGCGGCTCCTGGCGCGGGAGCGGCTGACGCGGGGGCGGCTGATGCGGTGGAACCTGACTTCACCCGTGTGGTAGGCGTCTGGGGGCCAGCCGGCGACGGGGCGCCAGACACCGACCTGGGCGTCGACCCCGGCGGTACCACCGGGCGTTGTGTTGTAGCAGGCGGTGAAGTTGGTGCCGGACTGTCGCCAGATGGAGTCGGCGTCGCCGAGGTGTTGACACCGGGCTCCAGGTCTTCGGGCCGGGGAACGGTGCCCGCGGGTTTGGCGGGCAGTGCCTGGGGTCTGGCGGGTTCTGCCTGAGGTGTGCCGCCCGTGGATTGTGCCGCGGTCCACGGCGAGGCCGCGAGCGCGGACAGCGCGCAGGCACACGCGAGCCAGTGTGCCTTCATCGTGCTCTTGAACAGGCTCATCGACCTCTCCCTTTGGGCGGAGGTGGGGTTTGCGCCGGAGCCGCGGCTCCCGCAGCGCCCTGTGCGGCAGTCCCCGGTGCGGCGCTCGGTGCAGCGCCCGGCGCGTCCGGAGCCGGCGCCGTGCCCGGAGCCGTGGCTGGCGCGGAAGGTGCCTTCACCGGCGCTTTACCGGTGCGCTGGCGCAGCTCCGCGATCCAGCTGGTCACCGGGCGGTCCTCGCCAGTCAGTTCCTTGTAACGCTCCAGCGCGGTGAGGGCCCGCTCGGGATCTCCCAGATAGAGATCCGAAACCACGCCCAGGTTCCGGTAAGCGGGCGCGAACTGCGGATCCGCGGCGATGGCCTTCTCGTAGGAGGCGGCCGCGTCTGGGAATTCTCCGCGCAACCGTTGTGTGGCGCCGAGTTCGCTCCACGCCACGGCACTGCTGCCGTTGCGCTCCACAGCGCTCTTCAGGGCGGCTTCCGACTGATCGAGATGCCCGGCCTTGCGGTAGAGGATCCCCAGGTTCACGTACGGAGCCGAGAGCTGCGGATAGGCCAGCGTCATCTGTTTGAATTCCAGCTCCGCCTCGGTGGCGTTGCCGCTGCGCATGAAACCCAGCGCACGATTGAAGTCGGCGGTCGCACGCGGCGGCACCGGGGCCGGCGCTGCCGGCGGCGCACCCGCCGTATTCCCGGGGGCTGACTGCGCGGCGGCACCTTTCGAAGGAGCCTGATTTTTCGCGGACCCTGCGCCACTGCTGACAGCGGGCGCGGCCGATACGGCGTTGGCCGGCGCCGCAGTGGCCGGTGCAGCGCCCTTGGACGTCGCGGCAGCGGCCGGGGCACTTTCCGCAGGCGCGCGGCCGCCCTTCTCCGCTGGCGATGATGCACATCCGGCCAGCAGCGCCAGCACGAGACTGACGCTAATTGAGAGTCGCATCGACATCCTGCGTGAGCTCGGTCTTGCCGTAGCGCGCGGGCTTGAGCTCCGCGAGCACCTTGAAACTCTTCTGCACCCACTCGTCGTACACCCCATCCCGGGCGCGCACGGTGTTGATCTCGTGGGCCTTGATCGCCTGCTCCTCGAACGGGAACACCTGCTCCTCGAGCAGCGAGTTGTATTCCTCCAGCTCCTCGCCCTTGAGGTTCTTCGGCCGCTCCGAGTTCATCACGTCGTGAGCCAGCGTGCGGTACAGCTCAGCCATTTCGTAGGTCGCGGCGGTTGTGACCTCGGCGACCTGGTAGTCGGCCGCGCGCTTGTAGGCCGCCATCGCATCCTCGAGGGCCTTGCGCTTCGCCACGAGACTCTTCTTGAGTGGCGCGGTCAGACGCACGCCGCGAAAGGCATCGCGCGCGGGCTGCGCCAGGGCGAGCTGCGCCTTGGCGGCCAGATAATGGGTGCGATCGGTCCTTTGCGGGCCGGCCTGGGCATCGGCCTTGATGATCTCGCGGTACCAGTACTCCTGGCGGGTGACATCGCCGGCCTTGCCCGCGTAGTCCGCCAGGCGCTGGCGCGCCTCTTCCGCGTCGCTCACCGGCGTCGGGTTGGTGCTGATGAACTTCTCGAGCATGGCCACCGAGCGCGGCAGGTTGTTGGCCCTGGCGTACAGATCGGCGGACTGCATGAGCGCCTCGCGCTGCACCGCCCGGTCCTCGGCCGGGTTGGCCGCGATCTTCTCGAATTCGGCCGCCGCCTGGCCGGGGTGGTTGCCCTGGGCGTACGCCACGGCGAGCTTGCGCGTGACATCGTTCTGCAGCTCGCTCTTCGGGTACTGGCGACGGAATTCCTCGAGAACGTCGATCGCGCGGTCCCACTGCTTGAGGTTGATGAGCTGCGCGGCGGCGTCGTACTCGGCCGTGGAGCGGATTTTCGAGTCGGGAGCCACGCGCGCCACGCGCAGGAAGTCGTCCACTGCCCCGGCGCTGTCGCCCGACTTCTGTTTGGCCTCGCCCTCCTTGTACACCGTGGCAGCGAGACGCTCCGTCAGGTCCGTGCGCAGCTTCTCGTCGCCGCCGGCAAGCTCCCGGGCCTTGATGAATGCGGGCTCCGCCTTGTCGAACTCGCCCTGGTCGAAGTGCGATTGCGCGATGATGGTCCAGGCAATCCGCTGCTTGGGCACGTCCACGGGTGGCTGGCGCGCCAGGATCGATTCGGAGATCGTGATGGCGCGCGGCAGGTCCTTCGCGGCGAAGATCTCCTCGGCCGCGCGCGTCAGCACGCCGGCGCTGTCGGGATGCTCGGGGAAGGTCTGCGCGAATTTCACGCCCGCATCCGTCGCGCGCTTGTGCCATTCGGTCCTGGCAGCGCCGTTGAGGGATTCCTCACCCTTCTGATACGACACCAGCGAAGCGTAGGCCGCCGTCGCCGACTTGTCGTTCTTCGGGTAGTTGTAAGCCGTGCGCTCGTACTCCGTCGCCGCTTCCGCGTACTGGTGACTCTCGAACAGCGTCTCGGCGAGCAGATAGTTGGTCGCGGCGGAGTCCGGATCATCCGGGAAGGACTTGAGGTAATCTCGATACCACTTCGCCGCTTCCTGGTAGTCCTCCACGCGCTTGGTTTTCTGGGCCGTGGCGTGGAAGTAGGTCGCGACGTCCTTCAGGTTGATCTTCAGCTCGTCGACCACCGTCGGGTATTGGGCCTTCTGGCGGCCCTGCCAGAACGGCGAGCTGAAGTTGTAGCGTTCGACGAACTCATGCTTGCCATCGAGCACCAGCTGACTGAAGCCGCCCTTGCGGTAGGCCTCGATGGCCTGCATCGCCAGATTCGGAGCGTGATCGGTGTAGGGGTCGCGCGTCACGTAGGCGCGGTAAGTGGTCGCCGCATCCTGGTAGCGCTGCTTGTCGACATACAGGTCGCCGAGGCGCGAATACAGAAGATAGGAGTAGGGGCGGTCGCCATGCTGGCTGATGAACTGGTCCAGCGCCGTGGCGCCTTCGCCGTAGGAAAAGGTGATGCTCATCACCCGGAGCGTGTCCTCCACCAGCTCGCGGTCCGCGCGCTTGAGGTCCTCGGGGCGGACGGGTTTGCCTCCCGACATCAGCTTCTGATCGAGCACGCCCTCGAAGGACGGCAGGCTCTCTTCGGTCATCGACTGCTTGAACAGCGACCAGCCGTGCTTGTAGAGGCTCTGCTCGTAGAAATGCGATGACTTGCCCTGCGCGATCACCACCGCGTAGGCCTTCTCGGCTTCCGCGTAACGCTTGGCGGAGAAGAGCAGCTCGCCGCGCCGGAACTGGACCTCGTCCATCTGCGGGCTGCGCGGATAGCGCTGCACGATCCGGTCGAGCGTGGACAGCGCGAGATCCGGCTGGCCCGTGGTCTCGTAGGCGCGCGCCAGCTGGTACAACACCTGATCATTGCGCGCGTAGTCGGGATAGGCCTGCAGCAGGGTCGAGTAGAGCCTGATGGCCTCGCCACCCTGGATGTCCACCTGGGTGACTTCCTTCTCCATGCGTTCCAGCTCGCCCGCATCCAGGTTGAGATCGCCCAGGCGCCGCATGGCTTCCGCACGCAGCTGCGGGTCGGTCTTCTGCAGCTCGAGGAAGCGCCGGTAGTTTTCCATGGCCTTGGCCGCGCTGGCGTCGAGCCTGGTGTCCTTGTTGATCGTGACCGGGTGCGACTGCAGATCCTTGATGGTCCGCTTGTCGTTCTGATCCTTCGTGTCAGCGGCCCATGCCCCGCCGCCGACAGCAGCGCCGGCCGTCGCAATCAGCCAGAGAAAGACCCACTGGCGCTTCACGGCTTCGGCTCCGTAGGCGCTGGCGGAGGTGCCGACGGCGCGGGCGCGGCCTGCGGCGATGCAGGCGCGGGCGCAGATTGCGGTGCCGGCGGCGCCGGCGCCGCCTCGGGTGGCGCCGAGGATGTTGAGTCCGGCGGGGACTGCTGCGGTTGGGCCTGATCCGCGGGCGCGGCGGCCTCGGCATTGGCCGCGCGATCGTACATGGTGGCCAGCGCGAACCGGGCCTGCACCTGGTACGTTGAGAGCCGGTTCTTCTGCTGCTCGAGTTCGTCAACGGCTACCTGCGCAAGGTAGGTGCCCTGACGCTGTTCGATGGCCGCGAGACGCAACTGCAGCGCGTCTATGCGAGCCTTGAGTTCCGCCACGCGTGTAGCGAACTCACCCGTGTTGGTTGGAACGCTCTGACGCGCCCGCGTCACGCGGATCCAGCGGTTCTGGGCCTCGTGCAGGGCGACGTCCAGATCCTTGATGGTGCGATGCTGCTGCCACATGCGCGCCCGGAAGGAATCGTTCAGCCGGAAATACAGCACGCCCCTGACCAGCCGCAGCCGCTCACGCAGATCGGCGTTCTCGGGAGTATCCGGAGCTGCCGCCAGTCCTGCCTCGATGCGTTGCAGGCGCGCCCACTGATCACGCTCTTCGGGGGAACCCAGGGCTGCGACATCATGACTGCTCTCGATGCCGTTGACGCGCGTCTCCAGGTCGGTGCGCCGCTGCGACAGCTTCTCCACCGCACCTGAGGCGAGCAGCGCATCGACGCGCGGCAGTCGCTCCGCGTAGGCGCGCTCGCGCGTATCGATCATGTCGCCGAACGCTTCCATGCTGTCGCTCCAGCGATCGAGCGTATGACCCATGAACACCAGGTCGCGGTAGTTCTTCAGGCCCTCCTGGAAATCGTGACCGGCCAGGATGGTGTACAGGTAACGGGACTCGGGTGCATCGGGCAGCTGCTTGAGCTGCCAGAACCAGCCGTACTTCGAGTCCCGCTCGCTGGTCATCACCTGCTCGAGCATCTTGCCGCTGCGGATGCGCTCGATCGCGTCGTCCAGCCGCACCCCCTCGGCGTCATAGGACTGGACGGCGGTCTCGTAGAACTCGGCCGACTGCGCGTTGGCGTTCAGCTTGCTGAAGGCGTAAGGCACGGCCAGGTAGGACTCCTGCACGGCTGCATCGAGCAGATTGCGGCCGCGCAGTTCCATCCAGGGATTGAGCGCGCCGCGATAGTCGCCCAGCGCCGCCTGGGCCCAGCCGGTGCCCAGCAACGCCTTGTTGGAATAGGGCCCGTTGAGCCGCACGCGCTGCAGCGCCGTGAGTGCCTTGGCCGGCTCGTTGGCCTGCAGGTAGGCGAAGCCCAGAGCGAGGTTGGCGCGATCCTTCAGCGCCAGCAGTTCGCTGGATTCGACGTACATCGTGCCGACGGATGTCAGGAAGGGGTCGGCATCCGGCAAGCGTTTCTCGCGTACCAGCGCGACGCCGAGGTTGAAGCGTGCGTAGGCGGACCACGTCCGGTTAGTCTTCGATACCGTCAGCAGGCGGATGGCCTCGTCGAACTTCCCTTCGTACATGAGTACGTTGGCGAACAGGTGCTCCTTCTGGGCTTCCAGATCCGGCGACATCTTGCCCTGGATGCGGCGCAGCGCTTCCTCCGCCTTCTCCAGGTAACCGCGGGCGTACCAGACCTGCGCCAGGTAGAACCAGGCACGATTGCGCACGCCGGTGGGTACATCACGCGTCAGCAGGGCCTGGAACCGGTCCCCTGCCTCGTTGTGCATGCCCAGCGACAGATACAGGCCACCGAGCAGCAGCTGCCCCTCATCCTCGTGGTGGGGAATGAGATTCCAGTGCTGATAGGCGGTGAGGCGCGTGATCGCCTCGAAATCCTCGTTCTGATAGAAATAGAAGAGCACATCGCCGTAATGCAGGTCGCGGACCCGCGTGACGGGCAGCTTCTCCGGGTCATGCCGCCGGGAGTTGCGCAGGCCGCAACCGGAGGTGACCGCCAGCGCGATCGCCACGACAGCCAGCACCAGCGCACGCATGGAGGGACGGCGCGCCAAGGCTTATTCCCAGTCCTTGATCTCGAATTCCGGCTGCTGGCGGCGTTGCCGGTCGTTGATCTTCAGCTCGAGGTACTTGGCGCCGATGCCCTTCTCGAACTTGAGCGTGGCACCGCGCTTGTAGTCGCGGTCGTTCGGACCCTTGCCGCCGAAGAAGGCCACCAGCTCGTGTTTGCCCACCTTCAGGTTGCCGAGGTACAGGCGATGCACGCCCCCCTTCAGCAGGGCTTCCACCTCGCGCGGCGTATACAGATAGTGGATGACTTCCTTCTGGTCGATCTTCAGCGTCACCGAATCCAGGGCGAAGAAGTCGCCCACGTCCATCGACAGGAACACCGCCACCTGGGTGTTCGCCGGGAACAGCAGTTCCTCCTCCAGCACGAACAGCTCACGGTTCAGATCCACCACATCCTTCTTCAGGCCCTGAACGTCCTGGTCCAGCCCGCGGGTATCCGCGGCTCCCTCACCACCCGCGACGCCCTCGGCCGAGTCGGTGGCGGGGGTTGTCGGGGAGGCGCCGGCAGCCGGGCCGGAAGCGGGGGCTGTCGCGGCGGGCGGCGCGGCGGCAGTCGGTGAGGCAGCGGGCTTCGCAGCCGCCGCCGGGGCTGGAGCAGCTGGCGCCGACGCGGCACCCTGCGCACGCGCCTCCGTGGCAGCCAGGAGGAGGCCCGCCACCAGCAGGACCAATGCCGGGGTCAGGAGTGCCCCGAGTCCACGGCGTAAGAAATGAGTCAGGACGAGGTGCGGCATATTCCTTCCGATCATTCGTTCAGCAAGACACGCAGCTGCTGCAGGTAGAGCTCGTCGCTCCGGGGGTTGTAGTCCCGGAAGGCATACCGCACCAGTCCGTTGCGGTCGATGAGCAATGTCATCGGCAGATTGTCCACCTGGTAAAGGCGACTCACGGCCTTGTCCGGGTCGAGCAACATCGCGAAGGACACCGGCTGCGCATGCGCGTACGAGAGCGCGCGAGCCTGGTCGTCATCCACGCTGATGCCATAGACCTCCAGACCCGCCGACCGGTACGTACGCAGACTGCGATCCAACGCGGTGAGCTGCGTGCGGCAGGGCGTGCAGCGGCTCCCCCAGAAGGTCAGAACCACGACATCGCCACGGTGTTCCGACAGCCTGACGTTCCCCGCACCCAGCGCCCGCAACGCGAAATCCGGCGCCTCGTGACCGATCAGGACGTACCCGGACTGGGCCGGCACGGCGGCGGCGAGCGCGAGGGCGACCAGGGCGGGCCAGGTCCCGGGGAAACGGCGCAGCAAAACGCCTTTCAGCCGTTGCAAGCTCAAGTCATTTCCTTCGGCAAAGGGCCCGGCGGCGCCGTGCAGCCCGGGCAATCGCGCGCGGGCAACCCTCGCACAGCGAACTTCACACTGTCAACGAAACAGCCGCGGGTTCGCGAATGCAAGCACACCAACCCGCAACTGCGGCGCGTGCCCCGGAATGCTCGCGGGCAAGTCGCATTGATGAGGCACGGGTCGGAAGGGTCGAGAGACCGTTGAGACGTCGGCGTTACGCGACACGAAGTGCTGCGACGGACCTTGCGACCACCGCGATGGCCCCCACGAACACGGCGATGGCCCTGGCGAACACCGCGGCGCCCTCACGGCGACCGCGGTCTCGCGTCAGTGCCGGACCCACGAGGATCCGGACTGGTTCAGACGATGGGTGCCAGAGCCGTCAGCGCATCCCAGCTGCTGGCGGAACCCAGACCCTGCATCACACCCTGCGCCGCCAGCAGCGAAGCGAACTGCGCCTGCTTGCCGTGCAGTGCCAGGTAGTTCAGCACGACCGTCTGCACCAGCAGATTGACCGCGTTCGCTGCCGGGCTCGAGGTCGTATTCACCGAGCCGTCGGAGTTGAAATAACCGATCTGCTGGCTGGAGGCACTGATCGGCGTCGGCCGGCCCTTGGGGCTGTAAGCCAGGAAGAACGTCGAGGCCGTGGACTGGTTGTCGCCCTGCCAGCCGAGCTTGCCGCGGCCGTTGGTGCTGTTGTCCGCCACGCCGGTCGAACTCAGCGAGCCGTCGCTGAACACATAGATCATGACCGGCGTGCCAACACGCTTGGCGTACTCGAGCACCGCGCCGATGCACACACCCGCGTTGAAGTTCCTCTGCTCACCCGTTGCTCGCGTGCTGTCGTGGTAATCGTAGCCGCCGAGGGTGATCGTGCCCGCGCCGGCAAAGCCGTTGACCACGAGCTTCATGACGGCCGCGGTGGCCCGGAAATCCGAGCTGCCCTGGTACTCGGCCGTGGAGAAGATGCCGCTGGCACCCACGATGTTGGTGTCCAGGTCCGGGTTGAGCGTGGTCGGATCGCCGAACGCGGCAGCGGTATTCGCCGTCGTCACGTACTGGCAGCGGACCTGGTTCTTCAGGGTCGCATCGGCGACCTGATCGGAGTACAGCGTCACGTCACCTAGCTTGCTGCTGGTAAAAGCGGTCGGGCTCGGCGCGCTGGCGTTGTACAGGCTCGTGCCGGAGCTGATGCGCGCCTGCGATTCGAGCACGGCCACCTGGTCGGGCGTCACGCTGGAGGCGCCGGTGCTGACCAGGCCCGTATCGTCGCTGGCCTGATTGATCTTCGTGGGCTGCAGGGTGGCCTGGATCATGGCCGCCGGAGCCATCGAGTTGCCGCCCGAGACGCTGGACTCGGTGCCGATCAGCGTCAGCAGCGACCCCTTGGCGCCCACTTCGGCGATGCCGTACATGGGGTTGTGGGGATTGTTCTGCGTATCGTTCTGCGACATCGCCGCGATGACCGCGCCGTTGGTGCCGGCCTGGGTCGCGGCGCTGGCCTTCGACATGATGCCGCGCAGGATGGCGCCATCCGAATGCCAGGCCAGTCCCAGTGCCGTGCTCACGAAGGTGGGTGAGTTCGGCAGCATGTTGCCGGGCAGGCCGAGCTTGTTGTAGCCGGCCGTGGAGAGGAAGTTGAGCTGACCGCCCTGCACGCCGATCAGGGCCTCGGAACCCACCAGATTGGCGCCTCCGGCCAGATCGAACGCGATGAACGGGATCATGCCCGCGCCCTGCGTATTGATGTTGCACTGGCCGGCGGCCTTCAGCGCGGTGATGTCCGCATCGAGCGCCACGGCACCCTTGGCGCGGGCCGACTTCAGCAGCATGCCGAGCCAGGCCGAGCCGGTGACGATGGCCGGACCGGCCATGAAGCCGGCGCCGATGAGCTCGCGCCGCGACATCGGACGCGGATGGTTCTCGTGCCGCAAGGGCTCGTTCAGTCCGTGGGGACGGGCGGGTTTCTTGCGAATGATCATGGGCGATTTCTCCTCTCCCGTCACTTCAGCGAGACGACGGCGCTACCGAGCACCGCCGAACAGGCCGACTGAGCGACCACGGCCGTGCGACCGGCCGAATTACCGTTGCTTCCGGAAACCATCTTGGTGATCAGGGCGTTCAACTCGGCCGTGACGGCCGGGGCCGCGTTCGTGCCGACGTTCGCGCCGACGGCACGGGCCAGCAGCGGATTGATCAGCAGGTTGCGGTTGGCGGCGACCGGCGTACTGGTGCCGAAGTAGGTCGCGGCCGGCTGCGACAGATCCAGACCCGGGAACAGCGCGCTCAGATAGCTGGGCGTGTTCACGGCGATCGAACAGTACGCGTCCGCAAGCTGCGAGATCGCGGTCTGGTTGGCCGACAGGAACGAGCTGATGTCCGACGCGGGCGGCAACGACTGCTGCAGCGTGTTGTACGTCTGCGTGGCGGTGCTGTTGCCCACGGGGACGCCCGTGATGGCGGACATGGAGGCATTCAGCTCCGCGAAGGTCTTCACGCCCACATCCGGTGAAGGTGGGTTATCCACAGGTGCCGCCACGACCGGTGTCGGGTCGGTGTGCACGTGCGAGTGCGTGCCGAGCTGGTCGAAGGACAGGAAGAACATGTCCGAATCGACGCCCAGCTGAGAGCCGATGACCGCGCCCACGCCGCCCAGGAGCTGCCCGACGCCCGCCTTGTAAGACGCACCGCCGATCGTGGTGTTCATCGTGGCCCACGACTGGCCGGCCGTTGCCTCCGCACCGTTGATGCCCACGCGCATTCCCTTGAGCGTGATGCCGGTGGGCGCCGCCTTCGGATCGAGACTGATGAAGGTCGGGTTGGTGAACAGATAGCTCCAGCTGTCGTACTGGCTGCCGGTCAGCATGATGTAGGCCTGCGACACACCCGTGAGCGCAGACACATCGAAGAGCAGCGCGTACTGCTCGCCGACGCCAGCCGCGAAGTTCTGCTGGATCTGGGCGAGCGTCAGGGCGCGGCTGTGGATGGCGGCAAACTTGATCACGCCCTGCCACTGCCGGTCGCCGGTGGTCTCGTTGCCGAGCACGAGGGCGAACGTGTTGTCCCAGCTCGCGAGCGAGCCGCCTTTCTTGGGATCGACGGCACCGGTGTCCGCACCGTTGACATAGATCTTTTGACCGTTGACCGGGTCGTAGGTCAGCACGATGTGCTGCAGCGCGGCCTGCGCATTGTTGTTTGCCGCAAGCGTCTGTATCGGCGGCATGCCGTTCGGGCTCGTCTGATCGCTACGGACGTACCCCTCGTACTGCATCTGGTGCTGGCCGAGCGTGACGTTACGCGTCGTATCGCTGCCCGAGTAGCTGACCATGTAGGCATTCATCTGCGCCACGTTCGCCGGCGCAGCCCACACCTCGATCGAGTACTCACCCGTCGAAGTGATCATGGAGGTGAGCTTCGAGCTGGCCGCGGTGGAGGCCTGGGCCTTTCCGCCCTGGTTGATGTTGATGCCCCAGCCGCCGACCCAGCTCACGTCGCCCGTGAACTGCAAGTCCGCTTCCGGATCGACGCCGCTGGTGTCGTAGGCGGTCGTGCCGGTACCCGTCTTGAACTCATACTTCGCCACGAGATTGGCCTCGTAGCGGTTGCCGCCCGAGGAGACCGTCCCCTGCTTGAGAGTGAGGGCCTTCGAAAGCACGAGCGACGGGTCCACGGGGGTGACGCTGATGGTGTTGGCGTAAGCCGTGATCGCCGCCAGCATCTTGGCCGCGCTGCCCGCGCAGTCCGGGGGGCCGTTCGCCACGGTCGCCCAGCAGTTGTGGAATTCCGTACCCAGGCGCACCACGAAGCGCGAATTGGCCGGGGTGTTCAGGTCGATCTTCGGCTGCGCGGCCGCGTAGGCCTCGTCGGGATTGGTGCTGGCGAAGTACGGCTGCTGCGGCACCGGCGCATCCGAGCGATGGCAGTTGCTGCAGAACTTCGACAGGATCGGCGTCCAGATGTACTGCTGGAAGCCGGCCGAGTCGGGTGGGAACTGCTTGACCGCGCCCACCGTCTGCACCGGCGGGGCCGTCAGCGTGATGGAAGTGGCCGAAGCCGCGCCGGCCCCGATCCAGTTCTTGATCCACTGCAGCATGGTGTCCGCGCACACCTGCGGGTCGGACACCCAGCAGTTGTGGCCGCCGCCCACCTGCTGCACCAGGATCGAGTCCTGGGGCGACTGGAAGTTGACCAGCGGATTGGCCGCCTGATAGGCGAGATTGACGTCGTCGGACCGGGCGAACATCGGAGCCTGCCCACCCTCGTGATGGCAGCCGCCGCAGCGGTTCGCCACACGGATGTTCTCCCACAGATTGATCTTGAATGCCTGCACGTCGGCGTTGGCGGGCGCGGGGCCCGTGTAGCTCGCCGTGGTCGTGCCCGGCGTCTGCTGCTGGATCTGAGTCGTCGGCGCACCGCCGCCCGCGCAGGCTGCGACAGCGAGCGACATCGCGACGAGCGCGAAGACCTGCAGGAAGGAAGCAATGCGAGTCATGAGGTTCTCCCTGGTCATGGGTCTCTCCTACTGGCCCATGCAGTAGACGGCGGTCTCGGCGAACACCTGCTTGAGGTGGTACCCGCTCGTCTTGAAGTCAGCCTTGATCTGCGCGACGGCCGCGCGGTCAGCCGCATTCCCGGGCGCGCGGTAGCAGACCGCCTTGAACACCTTCTGCACCTGGCAATCGGCAAAAGCGTCGCTCTGCGCGAGTTCCTGACCGAGCGACTTGGCGCCCGTGCCGCTGCCCGTGAGCGTGGAATCCCAGCCCAGCGTCGAGTTCTGACCCTGGCGCCAGCGATTGGACCAGCTGTTGTCCGGCGTGATGAAGCCGTACTTGAAGTTGCTCGAGTTGATGAAGTACTTCGGCTGCACGGTGCCGGGGGTGTACACCATCGTGCCCTGCGCACCCTGGGTCGCATCGAAGTTGTAGTAGGCGAACGCCTGCGCCATCGGATCCATGCCACTGTGGCAGCCCACGCAACTGTTGAGGAAGATCCGGCTGTCTCCGCCCGGGGACCGAGCGACGTCCTGACGGATGCGGTCGGTCGGGCGCGTGGTGTCCTGCAGCGCTTCCATGTCGCGGCAGAAGTGATTGATCATCGTGAAACGGAACATCGCGCGGTTCGTGCCGGCGACGAAGAACGCGGACTCTGCGCCCCGGGTCGTGATGAGACCCGCGGTGGCGTCCGTCGGCGTTCCGTAAACCTGCGACTGCGTCGTCTTGGTCAGAGCCGTGCTCAGATCGACGTTGTTGGTCTCGGCAGTGGCATAGTGGTCGTTTCCGGCTATGGAGGGCGCCGGCAGGCCACTGGCATTGATCGTATAAAGAATGTCGGCCGAGAGAGCCGTATTGAAGGGCACGTCATCGCGCACCATGCCAATCACCGTTGCCGTGTAATCGTTCAGCGGTGCGAACACCGTCTGGTCACGGTTGGTCCAGGGCGTGACGAAGTTCTTCAGGACCACGTTGTAAAACGCGGCCCGCGACGTCGCGATGCCAGCGGCACCGATCGCGTTGTTCTGCTGAATCATCGTATCCATGGCGTTCAGATCGGCGGCCGACGGCGGTGTGCCCGTCAGACGGTTGTACATCCGAACCGCCTGGTCGCGCGTGCCAGCAGCCGCGGGTGCCGCGAGCTGCATCAGCACTGCCAGCGTGCACAAAGTGCCTGCGGCGGCGTTGCGCGTCGTACGCGAACCCTTACGTCTGCTATGTGTCTTGGTATCCATGGCGCTCGTCTACTCCCAACAAATTGCCGTGCGCGGGACGAACTATACGGATGCTCGAGCCCCACTCTGAATGTCTCAGGCACCTGACGTCGCCAATGACAGACAGTTCTGGATTTACCTGACGCAGGGCATCCTTCACACACCAAAGTGCGAGTCGGGTCACGGCGTCCAGGGGACCGAAGGATTACCTAAAGGCCGTCCACACCAACGTCTCGCACGCCGGTGAGGGAACAGCGAACCGGTTTCGCGTGCCGTGACGGATTCGGCACATCGAACAACGCGTTACGAGAAACAATTAAAACAGGGGATGGAATTACGTTACATTCGTCCGCGGCGGGGAAGCGGACGTGGAGCTGGAGTGTTTTGGCATGAAAGTCGAAGGCGAAATCGTGAACAGCCTCACGCTGATGGCCTGCCGGACCGCCCGCCTGGGCCGACGCAGCGTCCTGGCGCTGGCTGCCTGCGCCGCCGCAATCCTCGCGGGTTGCAGTCCGAACGCGCACATCGACGTGGCCAACGGCCAGTCAGCCGATCCTGCGACCGTTGACTCCCCGATCTTCTACGTCAAGCGGACGATTCCGCCGACGACGGACGACCTGCGACTGCTGCGCCAGGCCGTACTCCCCATGGCCAATGCCACGGTCGTACCGAAGGCCGACGTCTACATGCGCGCCAGTGCCTCCCCGAGTGCCGTGGAGACCAACATCACGGCGCGAGTGACGGGAACGGACACCTACGATGTCAAGGACGTGGACGTCTCCGTGGATGGAAAGTCGATCGTGTTCGCCATGCGGGGCCCGCTCAAGCAGGGCATGAAGCAGAAGGATCCTCCGACCTGGCACATCTGGGAATACATCATCGCCTCGGACACCCTGCAGCAGGTCATTCCGGCCGCGCTCGACCCGGACTCCAGCAACAACGTCTCGCCGCATTACATGCCCGACGGGCGCATCGTGTTCTCTTCCACCGCGCAGCGCCAATCCAAGGCCGTGCTCCTGGATGAGGGCAAACCGCAGTTCGAAGCGCAGACCGAGGACCGGGACGAACCGGCCTTCGTGCTGCACGTGATCAGCGCCGACCGCAGCGAGTTCCACCAGATCTCCTTCAACCAGAGCGATGACCGCGATGCCACCGTGCTCATGAACGGCCGCATCCTGTGGAGCCGCTGGGACCATCCGCCGGGCAAGGATGCGATGTCCCTGTATACGTCGAACCCGGATGGCAGCGACCTGCAGCTGTACTACGGGGCCAACAGCCACAACACGGGCTCCAACAATTCGGTGATCGAGTTCGTGCACCCCAGGGAGATGAAGGACGGTCGCATCCTGACGCTGGTCCGGCCGTACACGGGTGTGGACTTCGGGGGTGACCTGGTCATCATCGACGGCGTCCATTACGTCGAGAACACCCAGCCTCTGCTGGCCAATGCCGGCCTGACCGGTCCAGCGCAGACGCGTGCCACCACCAACGACGTTCGCACGGTACCCGGGCCATCCCCCGGTGGCAGGTTCAATTCCGCTTATCCGCTGTGGGACGGCACCGGCCGCATCCTGGTGAGCTGGTCGCAGTGCCGGCTGCTGGACAGCACCACCGCGGCCATCGTGCCCTGCACGGATACCCGGCTGGCGGACCCAAACGTGAAGACCGCGCCTCCTTTGTACAGCGTCTGGATGTTCGATCCGGGCCAGAACACCCTGCTGCCGGTCATGCAGCCGGTCGAGGGTGTCATGGTGACGGATGTCGTGGCCGCCCAGCCCCGCACCGTGCAGAACGTCATCCTGGACAAGGTGCCCGGACTGGATCTGGATCAGGATCTGGTGGACCAGAGTGTCGGCGTGATCGACATCCGCAGCGTCTACGATTTCGATGGCATCGATACGGCCAATCCGAACATCACCACCCTGGCCGATCCCGCCAAGACCACCGCGGCGCAGCGCCCGGCGCGCTTCATCAGACTGGAGAAGGCGGTCTCCATTCCCGACAAGGACACCCGCGATCTGGCAGGCGCCGCCTTCGGCGCCAGCAATTACATGCGCGAGATCATGGGTTACGCGCCGGTCGAGCCGGACGGCTCCGTGAAGGTCAAAGTGCCCGCGAACGTGGCGTTCACGATCAGCATCCTGGACAAGAACGGGCGGCGGATCTCTCCGCAGCTCGATTCATGGCTGCAGGTACGCCCCGGCGAAGTGCTGTCGTGCAACGGCTGCCATACACCGGCCACCGCACAGAATCCGCGCTCGCATGGTCGCCAGGGCGTCTTCGCTGCGGTCTACGCGGGTGCCCCGACCACTGGCGTGCCCTTCCCGCATACCCTGGCCACATTTTCGCCGGTGGCGGGCGAGACGATGGCTGAAACGCGCGCCCGCACCAGCTGCACGAACGACACCCCGAAGTGCAAGCAGATGAATCCGAGCGTCAATGTCTATTACTCGGATGTCTGGACGAACCCCGCCACGGCGGGTCGTCCGGCGGACGCTTCGTTCGACTACAGCTACAACAATGCGACCCAGTTCCTGACACCCATCCCGACCAGCACCTCCTGCCTGGATTCGCCGCTGAGCGCGTCCGCCTGGGCGGCGAACTGCCGCATCGTCATCAACTATTATCGCCCGTCCGATGAGGGCAACATCCAGGCTCTGTGGGACCGCCCGCGCCAGACACTGGATCCGAACACCAATGCGGTGCTCACCGACCATACCTGCACGCAGGCGGGCTGTCACACGACGAAGGCGGTGGCACCGGCAACCGTGCAGGCACCGGCCGGACAGCTCAACCTGACCAGCACCGCCTCGGACGACGAACCGGCGCAGCCGGTGTCCTATCGACATCTGCTGTTCCAGCACAACGAGCAGGAAGTTATCATGGGGGCGCTGCAGGACACGCCCGGGCCGCCGGATGCGAACGGCAACCCGACCACGATTCCTGTGGGGCCGTTCATGAATGCGGGCAGCGCGAATGGCGCGCAATCGAGCGCGTTCCTCGGTCGCTTCGCACCGGGCTCGGGCAGCACCCACGCGGGGTGGCTGAGTCCGGCCGAGCTTCGCTTGATCTCGGAGTGGCTGGATATTGGCGCGCAATTCTTCAACAACCCGTTCGACCCGGCCGTGCCCCTCAACTGATCCGCGTCCGGAACTTGAGCCACATCCCGCAACCGCAGCCGGTCAAAGCCTAAGATGCGTGCTTTCCGCGGCTGCCGGTAGACCCCCATTGCGATGCCTCCCCTTTCTCGGCTTGCTGCTGTGGCTCGCGCTGCTCACCGCGCCCGCCATCGGCAGGGAGCGCGAGCACCTGCAGGTGTTCGTCACTGCCCCGTATCTGGAGCTGCGCTCGGGCCCGGGACGCGGCTACCCGGTATTCCATGTCGCCGAGCGCGACGAGAGCGTCGAGGTGCTCTACCGGCGCACGGACTGGTTCAAGGTGCGCACCGAACGTGGTGTGGAAGGGTGGGCGGCGCAACGGGACATGCTGCGCACCGTGCTCGCGGACGGCACGCCCTTCAAGTTCGACCTGGGCGATCGCGCCGGCTTCACCTCGCATCACTGGGAGATGGGCGTGTTCGCCGGCGATTACGGCGGGGCAACCCTGGTGTCGGGTTACACCTCGTATTCCTTGAATTCACAGCTGGCTGCCGAGCTGTCGGTGGGCCAGTTCCTGGGCAAGTTCTCCAACGGCGTCACCGGCGATCTGGGCTTCACGCACGTGCTGATGCCGGAATGGCGGCTGTCACCCTTCCTGATGCTGGGCACTGGACTGGTGCACATCACGCCGAAAGCGACGCTCGTGGCGCCCACAGAGCGTACCGATCAGACCGCCTACGTGGGCGGCGGACTGCGCTTCTACCTGACGCGCCGGTTCTTCCTGCGCGCCGAGTACAAGAGCCACATGGTGTTCACGAAGCGCAACGAGAATGAGGAAGTAGACGAATGGAAACTGGGATTCGCGTTCTTCTTCTGACAGTGGCGCTGTCGCTGCTGCCGGGCTGCGCTTCGGTGCGCAACTGGTTCCATCACCGCAGCGAGGTGCGCCAGGCCAGGAAGGAAGCCAGGGAGGAGGCTGCGCAGCAGGATGCGCAGGCCGCCCAGGAGGACTCGGATGCCTCCCCGCCGCGGGTGATCGATCCGGAAGTGGAGCGGCGCAAGATCAAGGTGCCGAAAATCAAGAGTTCCAACGTCGAGATCGGGGTGCAGTACGGGTGGATCTCGATCGAGGACTTCGGCACGCAGACCACCTACGGCTTCAGCGCGGCCTACCACGTGACCGAGGACTTCTTCTTCCTGGGCGAGGTGGGCCGGGCCTACGCAGGACGCACCAGTTTCGAGACCCTGGGAGGCAATATCCAGCTGCTTACCAGCGCTGAGAGACGCTTCACGTATTACGACCTCTCGCTGGGCTACAACTTCCTCCCGGGCGAGGCCTTCATCGGTCGTGGCCACGCCCTGACGAGCGCTTTCTATCTGGTCGGTGGCATCGGCAGCACCCAGTTCGCGGGCGACAACCGTTTTACCGTGAACTTCGGCGCCGGCTACCGCGTGCTGCCGTCGGACTGGCTCGCGATCCACATCCAGGTCCAGGATCGCGTGTTCCGGACCGACCTGCTGGGAGTGTCCAAGCTCACCAACAACATGGAAGCGACCATCGGCACGACCGTGTATTTCTGAAGGATTTTGCCATCATGAGGAAACGAATCGCAGCCCTGATCACCGCCGCGCTCATCGTGGCGGTACCGACCGCCGGTGCGGACGCCAGCGGACCCGCCCCCGCGTTCACGCTGAGTGCCCGCGGCGGCAGCAACCTGAGTCTCGCGCAGTACAAGGGCCAGGTGGTGATGCTGAATTTCTGGGCCAGCTGGTGCGGCCCGTGCCGGCAGGAGATGCCCCTGCTGGAGAACATCTACCGGAAGTACAACAAGATGGGCTTCACCATGATCGGCGTGAACGTCGAGCCGGACTCCAAGGCCGCCGATGCGTGGCTGAAGCAGACCCCGGTGAGCTTTCCGGTCGTGTACGACAAGGAGAGCCAGGTCAGCAAGCTGTACGATGTGCAGGGCATGCCCAGCACGGTGATCATCGACCGCAAGGGCAACGTGCGGGTGCTGCACCGGGGCTACAAGCCCGGCGACGAGAACGAGTATCTGGACAGCATCCGGACGCTGGTCCGGGAGTAAGGCGCACAGCGTCGCCAGGAGCAGGACATGCGTGTCGTATCCGCCGCCATAGCGCTGGGACTTCTGTTGGCCGGGTGCTCGCCCATCGAGCCCTGGGTGAAGCCGTACGAGCGCGAACACTTCGCCGATCCCATCATGTCGTTCAACCGCGACCCGGTCTCCAGCGTGTACCTCGAGCACGTGCTCGAATCGCGCGAGGGGGCCCGCGGGGCGACCGGCGGAGTGGGCGGCGGCTGCGGATGCAACTGATCGTGCCGGTGCGGGGAACAGCAGGCGTGCTGCGGCGCCACGCCAAGACCTTGCTGACGCTGCTCCTGTGCGTCACCCCGGCACTCGCCGGGGTGCTGCCGGAGGACCGCACCGACCTGCTCTACCACCGCTACCAGGGCGGCGGCATCACCGTGCAGGGACCCTCGCTCCTGATCCAGAAGAAGATCACCGACAACTTCGCGATCAACGCCAACTACTACGAGGATCTGATCTCCAGCGCCTCCATCGACGTGAAGCTGGCCGCGAGTCCCTACAAGGAGACCCGCAAACAGAAGAGCGCCGGGTTCCAGTACCTGCACGGCAAGTCCACCTACAGCGCCGGAATCATCAACAGCGTCGAGCCCGACTACCGCTCGAACACGACCTACTACTCCGTCAGCCAGGACATGTTCGGTGACCTGACCACGCTGAC
>Ga0335069_10002568_pt1 | contig 27871 bp, 24 predicted proteins | sample Lox_Sample_11_FD_206714 | JGI IMG/M metagenome (GOLD analysis project Ga0335069, IMG submission 206714) | Soil microbial communities from Loxahatchee National Wildlife Refuge, Florida, United States - Lox_Sample_1.1 | ecosystem: Environmental > Terrestrial > Soil > Wetlands | place: USA...
CTGTTAACATTGTCGATCTCGGCCTCGTCTACGGAATGGAAATCTCGAAGCTCGAAAACGGCGGAAATCGCGTTGACGTGAAGATGACGCTGACCGCGCAGGGATGCGGGATGGGCGCATCGATCGCGTACGACGCGCGTCAGAAGTTAAGCTTACTTCCCGGAGTTTCCGAAGCTAATGTAGATTTGGTATGGGATCCTCCGTGGAATCCACAAATGATATCCCCCGAGGGGCGTGAGCGCCTCGGTATAGACTAACCCGCGCCGCCTAATCGATAGCCGGGGGCGGTCCGAGCCGGACCGCCTCCTTTCTTTTGAGAACCTGCGGGAGGAGGAACGGCCGATGGATCGGGCCGAATATCTCAACGGCGTCAACGAATTCATGTATCAGGGCGAGGTTTTCGGAGAAGCGCTCCTCAATGCCTATGTCGAACTGGAAGAGGACCCCGACAGACTCTTTAAGTGGGCGACACTGCTGCAGTTGGAAACAGAAACCAAAGCACGATTGCGCCCCTTTATGGTCCGGCTTGGGTTGAGCGTCGCGCAGGCCGACATGCGCGCGGCTATCGCAGGCTACGTCAGCGCCTTCACCTCCAAATCGTGGCGCCAGCATATGGAAGAGGTTGCGACGCTAACCGCCTTCTATATCGAAAAGTTCAAGGAACTGGGGAACACTTCCTCCGATAGCGAGCGCGATGTGACGCATTCGATGGTCGTGCATGAGACGGCAATAAACACGTTCGCGAAGCTCGAACTGGCGGGTGACGCGGCTGGTTCTCTCAACGACGTGGCCGCATTGCTTCGATACCCCCTCCCCCGTCGTTGAGACGGGCAGGGGCGATGACCGCGTTGACACGTCTCGACGTGACCGATAATTAAGATGGTTCCGGTTTGCACATGTACGCAATCGTAAAAACTGGCGGCAAGCAGTACCGCGTCGCTGCGGGCGATCAGATCACGGTCGAGCGCATCGAAGGCGACGTTGGATCAAAAGTTTCCCTGACCGAAGTGCTCGCAATCGGCGGTGAGTCGCCGAGCGTCGGCGCTCCGACGGTTCCCAATGCGTCCGTGAACGCGAAAATCGTTCAGCAGCCGCGCGGCACGAAAGTGATCGTGTTCAAGAAAAAGCGGCGCAAGAACTATCGCCGCAAGCGCGGCCATCGTCAGGAATTAACCGTTCTAAAGATCGAGGAGATCGCAACCGGCGCGTGAAATCGCGCGCGATGCGACCGTACTCGGTTTTCGTAATTTCGATCCGAATGCGAGAATCAACTCGCCTCTATCGGGAGACCAACCGTGGCGCATAAAAAAGGACAAGGATCGACGCGCAACGGGCGTGACAGCCCGGGACAACATCGCGGCGTCAAGATTTACGCGGGCGAATCCGTGAAGGCCGGCAACATCCTCGTACGTCAGCTCGGCACGCGGGTGCATCCGGGCGCGAACGTCGGGATGGGTCGCGATTACACGCTGTACGCGCGCGTGGACGGAATCGTCAAGTACGAGCCGTATCGCGGCGACAAACGCCGGGTGCGAATCGAACCAGTGGCGAATACGGAGTCTTCCGAGAGCCGGTAATCCGCAGCAACCTGGAATTCAAAAGGGCCGACGCACAGAGTGCGCCGGCCCTTTTTCTGTTGAATTCGGCTATTCGAGCGGGCCTCAGCACCCCCTCCCTGGCCCTCGCCCATGGCAAAGAATGGGGGGCGGGAATAGGAAGCGCTACAGTTCGCGGTCGACCTGTTCGTCGAGAATCACGCCGAGAGCATCGCGATAGACCGACGGCTTGAGCGTGGCGAGCAGGTCGCGCGCAGCCTTGACGCGTGCCGCCGCCATCGCGCGCGCCTCGGCGACAATCTCCGGCGAGCGCAATATCGCGAGCACACGCTGGAACGTTGCATCGTCCGACATCGAGCCGTTCTGGAAAAACGCCCGCAACTCGGGATTCCGCGTCATACCGAGCACGACCGGCAGTGACGGAATTCCAGCGCGCAGATCCGACCCGACCGGCTTGCCGATTTTTTCCTCGGGTCCTACCACGTCGAGGATGTCGTCGACCATCTGGAACGCCTGCCCTATCGCGTCGCCAAGCTGACGCATCGCCTCGACAGTGGCCTTCGAAGCTCCCGCTACATCGGCCGCAGCCAAGCCGCCCGCAGCAAACAGCGATGCGGTCTTGCGCTCGATCACAGCGACGTAATCGTCGAGATTGGCGCCGGCGCTGTGACGGAAGCGGCCTTCCATCACTTCGCCTTCTGTCAGCTGGATACAGGCGTTGGCCGCCGCGAGTATCAACCGCTCTTCGAAACGGCCGCACAGTTTGAAAGCGCGACAGAAGAGATAGTCGCCCGCGATCAACGTCGCGCCTGCGCCGTAACGTGCGAATGCGGACGGCTTGCCGCGACGCAGCATCCCGCCGTCAACGATATCGTCGTGAAGCAGAGTGGCCGAGTGAATCAATTCGAGCGCGATCGCCACGTCGATCGCGTCTTCAACGTTCTTGTCGTTTCCGCCGCACGCTCGATAGGTAAGCAGGATAAATGTCGGACGAAGGCGTTTGCCGCCACCGTCGACGAGGTAATGACAGATCTCAGCGATGATTGACTCGTTCGAGTCGAGCATCCGCTTCAGCTTCGCTTCGGTCGCAGCCAGGTCCTTCTCGATCAAGCGAGCCGGATTCATCGGCGCAGGCCGCGGCAGGTATGCGTTTGCGCTAGACACGGTTTATCGGAACAAATCCGCTTCCGCCGGGCGAATCAAGACCTTCGCGCTTCCTTCGCACGGCTCGTATTTGTAACCGCGGATATGAACGGCGGGTATCGCACCCGCTTTTTCCATCAGGAGGCCGGCCGCACATGCGATTTCATCGGCGATCGCGACCACGGTGTGATGCAGCTCGCGCCCGCCGAGATCGTTGGTGCCGCGCAAATCGAGCATCGGATTGATTCCCGCAACCCCCAGGCAAATCTCCGTCAGCCCGTCGCGCCATGGACGCCCGAACGTATCGGTGATGACAACAGCGCATCGCGCGTTGCACAGATTTCCAAGGCCGTCGCGGATCTTGCGCGCCGAGGCGTCGGGATCTTCGGGCAGCAAAATCGCGCGCTCATCGGCAAGGCTGTTGGATTCATCGACACCCGCGTTTGCGCACACCCATCCCGGCCCCGTCTCGACAATCAGCACGCCCTTGTCGTTACGCACGATTCGGCTGGTCTGGCGCAGGACGATTTCGATCGCGCGCGCGTCCTTCTCCCATCGAGCGGCGTATGCGCGCGCGAACGCAGAAGGTTCGATGTCCTTGAAATCCACCAAACGCCCTTCAGACTTCGAAACGATCTTCTGGCACACGACGACGATATCGCCGTCCTGGAGGCGAATGCCGGTTTGTGCGAGGCCCCCGGCAATCAGCGCAGCGAGATCGTCGCCAGCCTTCACCATCGGGATTCCCTCAATCGAGGTCAGGGTAATCGAAGCCATGTATGGGTTAAATTACACTGCTAAAGCTTCGAGCACTATGCCCGCGAGGCGCGCGGCGCGTGCAGGCGTCGACATAATGGTATCGGCGGCGACGGCTTTCATTCCGAGCGCGCGAATCGGCTCGATCCAGTCGCGATCAACGTGATCGAGGATGAAAATGCCCACGATATCACGATAGAGGCGCGCGACAGCGAGCGGCGAAACTTCCATCCCGAGCCCCCGCAGCATTTTGTCGGCCGGTCCCTTTATCGTGCGTCCGCCGACGATCGGGCTTATCGCCGCAACGCGATCTTTCACCGACGCGAGAGCGGTTCGGACTCCGCGCAGCCCGAGTATCGGCCCGAGCGACACGAACGGATTTGACGGCGCGAGGATAATCCCGCGCGACGACTTGATCGCCTCGAGCACGGCGGGCAACGGTCGCGCTTTTTCGATTCCGCGCAACTCGATCGCCTCGACATCGCCGGCAGCGCGTCCTTTGACGAAGTACTCCTGGAACGGTATCGCGCCCTTGCGTCGCAATTTTACGAACGTACGCACGCGGTCGTTGCTCATCGGAAGCACGCGCGATTTGATTCCGAACCGTCGCACGATCTCAGCCGTGATCTCGCCGAGCCCTGCGCCCGCGCGCATCCGATGCGTGCGATACAGATGCGTAGCCAGGTCGCGATCGCCGAGCCGAAACCACGCATCGCCGAAAAATCGCGTCAACTCCTCCAGCACTTTGAAGGATTCGTCGCGTCGCCCCCACCCCTGCCCGGGATGCACCACGTTTGCGAGCGTGTAGGTGACGGTATCGACGTCAGGCGAGACGTAAAGTCCGTAAAAGTCCTCATCGTCGCCGGTATTGACGACAACGGTCAGGCGCTCTGAGGCGATTTTGCGAACGAGGCCCCGGATGAACTTAGCCGCACCCACTCCCCCCGCTAGCGTGGTTATCCGCGCCGTTGTGGGAATGGAGGTTCGGCCGTGCGCCATTGGGAGCCTTCTTACCGTAGAGCTTTTTGTAGAGCGTGGTGCGTTCGACTGCAACGCGGCCCATCGCGCGCGCCTTTTCTTCGATCGTGTCGACCGCGATGAATTCACCTGCCTCGCCGCCGGCTTCGCGCGTGATGCTTTCCTCCATTAGTGTGCCGGAGAAATCGTTGCATCCCGCTTTTAGCGTCAGCGCGGCCAGATCAGGACCCAGCTTCACCCATGAAGTCTGGATGTTATTGATCGCGCCGCGCAGGAACAGGCGCGCGAACGCGTACATCTGGAAATCGAGAACGCCGGTCTCGGGCGGCTTCACGAGGCCTTTGCGATACAGGACAGTGTTTTCGTGGATAAAGCGCAGCGGCACGAATTCCGTGAATCCGTGCGTGTTCTTCTGGATAGTGCGAATCAGGTTGAGATGGTTGATGACGTGGCGCGGGTTTTCGAGATGCCCGTACATGATCGTCGAGGTCGTCGGCATCCCGACCGAATGCGCGCTCGTAATGACGTCGACCCACGTGGCGACATCGACTTTCTTGTGGCTCAGCACCTCGCGCACGTCGTCGTCGAGAATTTCTGCGGCTGTTCCGGGAATCGACCCGAGCCCCGCTTCCTTGAGCATTCCGATGTACTCGGGATAGTCCATCCGCACTCGGCGCGCGCCGAACATGATCTCCATCGGCGAGAAGGCATGCATGTGGATATCCGGAAACGCGCCTTTGATCAGCGTAACAAGGTCGCGATATTTGAAGTCGGGCATTTCGGGATTGATCCCGCCCTGCATGCAAACTTCGGTCGCACCCCGCTCAACGGCCTCTGCGACTTTCGCCAGAATCCCCGCATCCGAGTGATCGTAAGCGTCGGCTTCCCATCGCTGACGCTTGAATCCGCAGAACTGGCATCCGACGAAGCAGATGTTCGTAAAATTGATGTTGCGATTGACAACGTAGGTGACTTCGTTGCCGACGTCTTCGGCGCGCGCGATATCGGCGCATTTCACTGACGCGCGCAGATCGTCGCCCTGGGCCGTGTAAACCGTCAGACCCTGCTCGGGCGAAATCTCGCGACGTTCCAGGCAATCCTCCAGCGCCGTTCGGACAGGCGCTGACGCCTTGCCCAGAATCGATTCAAGCGGGGTAGCTTCGATTTCGTCGACCCAGTTGCTCCAATGCTCGAGGTTCACGCCACACCTCCGGAAATTCGATACTGCATCGCTTCAACTTTTGGCGCAATCGCAGAATCGAGCCAGCGCTTGTTGATGTACTCAGGATAAATCGCAAGGCGTTGAGTGAGCCGGAAGCCCACCCGGGCGCATCGCTCACCTAACTGCTCCAGGTGCGGCCACGGCGCTTCGGGATTCACATAGTCGCGAGTGAGCGGCGATATGCCGCCCCAATCGTTGATACCGCAGTTGAGGAAAAGTTCGATCTGATTCGGTGACAGATTCGGTGGCGCCTGCACGTTCATCGCGGGGCCGAGCACAAGCCGAGCCGTCGCGATCGCGCGCGCCATATCGGTCTCGTCAGGTTCGGGCGCATCCGCCATCGGGATCTCGGGTTTCGCGCGGAAGTTCTGGATGATCACTTCCTGGATATGGCCGTGGCGTTCGTGCGAATCGCGTATTGCGATCAGGCTTTGCGCGCGCTCCGAAGGCGTCTCGCCGATTCCAAGCAGGATTCCGCTTGTGAACGGAATTTGGAGCTCGCCGGCTTCGTCCGTCATCCGCATCCGAAGCTTGGGATCCTTGTCGGGCGCCCACTGATGGACTCCGCCGCTCAGGCGCAGCCGCGGCGAGATGTTTTCGAGCATCAGTCCCATGCTCGCATTGAGCGGACGCAGCATCCGCATCTCATCGACGCTCATCAGCCCGGCATTGGTATGCGGCAGCAACCCCGCATCGAGCGCGATTTCACATGCGCGTGCGACGTACTCGATCGTCGAGCGGACGCCGAGTCCTTTGAGCGTCTCGCGATACTCCTTGAACGCAACCTCGGGCTTGTCGCCCAGGCACATCAGCGCTTCTTTGCATCCGAGTTCAGCGCCGCGGCGCGACCACGCGGCGATCTCGTCGGGCATCATCGTCCATGCACCCGGATCGCCCGGGTCCTTGCGAAACGTGCAATAGGTGCATCGATCGCGGCATAGATTTGTGATCGGCAGAAAGACCTTGCGCGAATACGTTACGTCGCGGCCTTTGCCGCGATCGCGAAGCTCGGATGCCGCCGCGATTACATCGGGCAGATCCCGCGCCGGGCATTCGACGAGTGCGATCGCTTCGGCTTCATCGAGTCGCGCGCCCGCAAGCGCGCGGTCGAGAATCTCGCGAATCGGTGATGACGTCGATGCCGGCGAAATAGAAGTGGTTCCAATCGCCATTTCTCAGCCCCTTATAGGTCATGGGTATGGGGCGCGCAACCGAGCTTTCCGCGCGAGTTTGGTGTGTATCGACGAGGATCGCAGTGCAGCTGGTTAGAGAGCATAAAGCGCAAGGAGGACCGGCATCACCTGCCGATCCTCCTTGCGTCTCTGATCAAATCCGATCGATCAAATCTGGTTGTCAATCGAACTGATCAGAGATGTAATGTTTTGTCCCATCGCCTGGTAAGCCACGAAGACGACTATGGCGACCGCCGACAAAATCAACGCGTACTCCGTCATCGTCTGTCCGGGTGCGAATCGGCGGAACATCGCCGAAACGCGGATCAACTGTTTCATTTATTAATCCTCCAGTTTGTATTGTTTTTATCCACATTTCGCTTACAACCAACAACAGATAGTGTTCCAGATTACTCAGAATCGATCGATTGTCAAATGAACACAGCAAGAAATAATTGGCTACATCAAGTCTAAATGCCTTGATTCGCGGCCCCTTGACTTGGGAGCGAAAAAAAGGCGAAAGTCGGAGGTATGGCGACCGCTCCGGCCATCGTCTGGAATTTCGACTCTGCATCTGAAGATCAACATCTTTCAGACGTCCATCCGAAGCCTAATCAGCCAAAAATCTGCGAATTTTCAGGGGTTTTTAGGGGTCGTGAGCTTACCCGCAAGGATGTGCGCCTGAGTTCGCGCGTTCCCGCTCTCGATAATCTCCTCGCCGGAGGTATCCCGCGCGGCAGGATAAGCGAGGTCGTTGGACCGGCGGGATCGGGCAAAACAGCAGTCGCCGCGTCGTTCGCCGCATCGGCAACAAATCGCGGCGAGGTCGCCGCATGGATCGATCTTCCCAACGCCTTCGATCCCGCCGCCATCGAATCCGCCGGCGCAGACCTCGGACGTATCCTGTGGGCGTTTTCAGACGGCGCGGGAGCAATCAAACGGGCGGGAGATTCAACGCGCAAAGCTCTGATGGCATCCGAAACGATTCTTGGTGCGGGCGGATTCGGCCTGCTCGTGATCGATTTCGGCGCGATGCGCTATCCGCTCACGCAAAGCGCCGCGCTCCGGCTCGCACGCGCAGCCGAGCGATCGGGAACGGCGGTCCTCACGATGGGGATGTATCGGATGTTCGGCACGTTCGCCGCAATCACGCTTGGACTCGGGCGCCCGCGCCCATGCTTCGATCGCGTCGCGCCCAAATCTCCTGCACTCTTCGACGGACTTAGAATCGAAGCTGTCGTTATCCGCAACAAGCTGGGCGGACAGGGGCGCCGCGCCGAACTGTTCGCGGCGGCAGCGCAAGAGACGCTTCGATCGCCCGAATTCTTTTCGGCACCCACACCGTCCGAAAAACATGCCGACGGGACTCCCACGGAGCACTTTGATGATGCGCTCCCGTCGCTCGGTTCGAGAAAATCCGCAATCAATTTCCAACGCTGAAAATTCCGGCTTTTATGGAACGAATCGCGTGCATCGCCGTGGCGGATTTTTCGATCGCGGCGCTTGTGCGCGCGAATCCCGCCCTGCGCGACGTTCCGGTCGCGATCGGCCAGAACCTCGCGCCTCATGGCGAGCTGATTTCAGTATCCGCGAACGCACGCGCCGCCGGAGTGCATCCCGCGATGACCATCGCGCAGGCGCGCACGATCCTCACCGGCCTTCAAGTCGTCCTGCGCTCCGTCGCAGCTGAAAGCTCGGCCCTCGATGCGCTCGCCGATGCCGCGCTTTCATTTTCACCCGTAATCGAACCCGACGCCGCCGGTCACGTATGGCTCGACCTTAAGGGCCTTGGCCGGCTTTACAATTCGGAAGAGCACCTCGCCGGCGAACTCGTGCGGCGCACGGCGCACATAGGCATGGACGCCGCGGTTGGGATCGCGTCCAACAAGGAGATCGCGTATTTGGCGGCGCGATGCGGCGGCGTGCGCGTGATCGAATCGGGGCGCGAGCGCGAATTCCTCGACTGGATGCCGCTCGACGCGCTCGGGCTTGACGAATTCGATCCGTCGGGCGCGCTGGAAGCGACGCTGATGCGATGGGGGATGCGCCGGCTGGGCGATCTCGCGCGGCTTAACCCCGACGCTGTTGCGACCCGGCTCGGACGCCATGGAGTCAGATTGGTCCGTATCGCGCGCGGCGAGGAATTGTCGCCGCTGGTCGCGCGTCCGGGCGCGGAAACCTTCGCCGAGTCGATCGAGCTGGATTACGGAATCGAGAATCTCGAAGCGTTCGCGTTCGTCGCGCGTCCGTTGATCGAGCGTTTGGTCGGTCGGCTTGCGATGCGCGCGATGGTCGCGGGCGGGGTGACGCTCGCGCTCGATCTCGACGGGCGGCGCAAATTTGATCGACGCGTCGCGATCGGCGCGCCGACCTCGGATGCGCGCGCGATCCTCACCCTGATCATGCTCAACCTCGAAACCGCGCCGCCGCCGGCGTCGATCGAGCAGATTCGAATCGAGATTGAAACGCGGCCTGCGCGCGGCTTTCAGGCCGATATGTTCCTGCCGCCTACTCCTGCGCCGGATCGACTCGAAACCACGATCGCGCGGCTCGCGGCGATTTGCGGACCGGATAACGTCGGCACGCTGAGACACGAGAATTCATATCGTCCCGAAGCGATTCGTCTCGAACCTTTCGCGCCCGCGACGCCCTCGCCTGCCATATCGCGCAACGGCGCCGCAGAATCGGAAAACCTCACCCGGCTTATCGTTCGCGCGATTCGGCCCGCACTTGAAATCGAGGTGCTCGAAAATCGCGGCGCTCCCGAATTCGTTCGCGGCGCGAATATCGGCGCGCGTGTGGTTTCAACGGCGGGACCGTGGCGGATGGAGGTCGAATGGTGGCGCGACGGCGGCGACGACGTCCGCACGTCCGCACCCGCGCATCGCGACTATTACGAATTTGCCCTCGCCGACGGCGGCGTTTATCGCGCCTATCGCGAGTTGAGATCGAATCGATGGTTTATCGATGGAGTTTACGATTAGCGGCATTCCATGCCGACGGGGCACTACTTCTTAACTGGCGGCCAATACTATTTCCATGATCGCCTCCGATTACATCGAACTGCGCGCACGAAGCGCGTTTAGCTTCCTCGAAGGCGCCACCACGCCAGAAGACCTCGCCGAGCGCGCGGCAGAACTCGGCTACCCTGCCCTCGCGCTCGGCGATCGCGACGGCGTTTACGGCCATCCGCGATTTCATCAGGCGACCACCAGCGCAGGCATCAAGCCGATCGTAGGCGCGGAACTCACGCTTGACGATGAATCGCGTCTTTACGTCCTGGTTCCCGATCGCGAGCGTTATCGCAACCTGTGCAGGATGATCACCGCCTCCAAGTTACGCATCCTTCGCCAGCCGCCGGCCGCCCCCGACGGAACGCCGGCCCATCCCGAATATCCCCCCAAGGGCGAAAGCCGTATCACGCTCGATGATCTCGAACGCTTCGGCGCGGGCCTCATATGTCTTGCCGGAGGCTCACGCAGCCCGTTTGCGCGCGCGCTCATCCGCGGCGAAGATCCCTCCGCGCTCGCCGATCGACTCGGCTCGATTTTCGGTCCCGGCAATTTTTACATCGATATTCAGCGCCATCTCGATGCCGACGAAGAGCGTATGAATCGCCGGATGCGCGCGTTCGCCGAGGCAAATCGAATCCCGCTCACCGTCAGCAACGACGTATGTCATGCGGGCCCGGATCGCCGCCTGATGGACGTGCTCTCGTGCTTGCGTCTCAAGACTACGCTCGAAGAAGCAGGCCGCGCGCTATGGAGCAACGTCGAGCGATATCTGAAACGTCCGGCTGATATCGCCGCGATGTTTCGCGACATGCCGCGTGCGCTCGCGGCGACGCGCGAGATAGCCGCGCGATGCGAATTCACGCTGACCGACCTCGGATATCGTTTTCCCGATTATCCGCTTGCGCCCGGCGAGACGCCCGACAGCTATCTTCGCGCGCTGACCTACGCGGGCGCGCGCGAGCGATGGGGCCGCGCGATATCGGATCGCATACGCCATCAGCTCGAGCACGAACTCCGCACGATCGAGAAGCTGCGGCTCGCGGGCTACTTCCTAATCGTGTGGGACATCGTCCAGTTCTGCCGCGAGAACCGGATCATGGCGCAGGGCCGAGGCTCCGCCGCCAACAGCGCAGTCTGCTATGCGCTCGGAATCACGGCTGTCGACGCCGTCAAGATGGAGCTTCTGTTCGAACGCTTTTTATCCGAGGAGCGCGGCGAGTGGCCCGATATCGATCTCGATCTTCCCAGCGGCGATCAGCGCGAGAAGGTCATCCAGTACGTCTACAAACGCTACGGCGCGCGCGGCGCGGCGATGACCGCGAACGTCATCACCTATCGCACGCGCAGCGCGATGCGCGAGGTCGGCAAGGTGCTCGGCTTTCCGTCCGATCAAGTCGACAAGCTTGCGCGGCTGGTGCAGGCCTACGAATTTCGCGACAGCCACGACGACATCGTCGCGCTGATGCGGCGCGGCGGCGTCGATGTGGCAGCGCCGAAAATCAGCATGCTCGTCGATCTCGTGCGGCGCGTGCAGAGCCTGCCGCGCCATCTCGGACAGCATAGCGGCGGAATGGTGATCGGCGCGGGCCCCCTCGACGAGATCGTACCGCTGGAGCCGGCAACGATGCCGGGCCGCGTGGTCGTGCAATGGGACAAGGAGGATTGCGCCGATCTCGGAATTATCAAGATCGACTTGCTGGGCTTGGGGATGCTCGCCGCGCTTGAGCGGGCGATGCCGATGATTCGCGAGCACGAGAACGTCGAAATCGATCTCGCGCATATCCCGCCCGACGATCCCGAGGTGTACGCGATGCTTCAGCGCGCCGACACGGTCGGAGTTTTCCAGGTTGAGAGCCGCGCCCAGATGGCGACACTGCCGCGGATGAAGCCCGAGCGCTTTTACGATTTGGTGGTTGAGGTCGCAATCATCCGTCCCGGGCCGATCGTCGGCAAAATGGTGCATCCGTATCTGAATCGCCGCAACGGGCGCGAACCCGTCCGCTATGCGCATCCCGCGCTCGAACCGATCCTGCGCCGCACGCTCGGCGTGCCGCTGTTTCAGGAGCAGTTGCTGCGAATCGCGATGACGGCGGCGGGCTTCACGGGCGGCGAGGCCGAGGAGTTGCGCCGCGCGATGGGCTTCAAGCGCTCGGTTGAGCGGATGGAGAAAATCGAGCGGCGGTTGCGCGAGGGGATGGCGCGCAAGGGAATCGACGGCGCCGTCGCCGACGATATCGTGCGTTCGATCACATCGTTCGCGCTATATGGATTTCCTGAATCGCACGCCGCGAGCTTCGCTCTGATCGCGTACGCATCAGCGTATCTGAAGCGCCATCATCCGGCGGCGTTCTATGCGTCGATTCTAAATTGCTATCCGATGGGGTTTTATCATCCGTCGACCCTGGTCAAGGACGCACAGCATCATGGCGTAATCGTCCTGCCGATCGACGTGTCGCGATCGAACTGGGAATGCACGCTGGAGCTCGTCCGGCCCTCACGAAAGGAATTCAACGAGCGGGCCATGAATCCGTGCGACAATCGGAGCCCGCGAAAATCTGTGAAAAAAGTGGAACAGGCGTCCCTGCCTGTCCGCGATTGCGAAGAAAAAGCCCCTCGCCCGTTCTTTGACGGGAGAGGTCAGGGTGAGGGCTATTTGTCTTTTCCTGCACCCTCACCCGCGCGAGACTCGTCCGTCTCGCGCGCCCTCTCCCGTAACCGAACGGGCGAGGGCCAGAATTCTGAGCCCCTCTCCCTGACCAGGGAGAGGGAGCGTGGCGGGCAGGTTGCAATCTTTTGTCGCAACCTGCCTGCCACGCGGGTGAGGGTTAGTGATTCAAGGCTCGCGATTCGTCTGGGACTGAAATACGTCAGCGGACTCCGCGAAGACCTTGGCCGACGAATCGAAAGCGAGCGCGCGCGATCGCCGTTCAAATCGGTCGCCGATCTGAGTGCGCGAATTGCGCCGAGTCGCCGCGACCTCGACGCGCTCGCATACGCGGGCGTACTTTCATGCTTCGGACTCACGCGTCGCGAGGCTCTATGGCAGGCCGCCGCGGTCGAACGCGATCCGCAAAGCCTGCTCGCGGGCGTCGAACCGCGCCGCGACGCAGTCGGACCTCTGCCCGCAATGACCCAGCTTGAAAGCACTGCCGCAGATTACGAAGCCACCGGAGTCACGACCGGTCCACATGTTATGGCGCATCTGCGCGATAATCTTCGCGCACGCGGCGTGCTCAGCGCGGCGGAGCTTGCGGATGCGAAAGACGGCGCATGGGTCAAGGTTGCCGGTGTCGTGATCGTGCGTCAGCGGCCCGGCACCGCCAAGGGCTTTCTCTTCATCACGATGGAAGACGAAACCGGGCTCTCAAACGCGATCGTCACGCCCGACGTGTTTCAGAAAAGCCGCCCTCTCCTCCGTCGCGCGTCGATTCTTCAGGTCGAGGGATGGCTCCAGAAGCAGGACGGCACGATCGCGGTGCGCGGACGGCGTTTCGACGAACTTCGCGTGACGGATCATGTCCCCCGCTCGCACGACTTCAGGTGAAAAACCCGACTTCACACTCCCGCAACAGCCGTTGAGTCGCGATCCCGGTTCGGCTAGATTGTAATGCTCTCGATTCGAGGTCAGTCTCCCATGAATAGCGTCATCAAGAAGGTCGAGGAACGCGGCCTGCGCACCGATATCCCCGAGTTCCGGGTGGGAGATACCGTGCGCGTGCATGTGAAGGTTGTGGAGGGCGAGAAAGAGCGCATCCAGGCCTTCGAAGGCGTAGTGATCAAAATCAACCGCGGCGGAATCCGGACCGCCTTCACCGTGCGCAAAGTGTCGTATGGCGTCGGCGTGGAGAGGATTTTCCCGCTGCATTCGCCGCGGATAGACAAAATCCAGGTGCTCACCCACGGAAAGGTGCGTCGCGCGAAGCTCTACTATATCCGCGAACGCTCCGGAAAAGCCGCGCGACTCGAAACCCAGGGCTGATAGGTTTTCACCGCTTACGATCGACACGGGGCCGGCTCGACGCCGGCCCTTTTCGTTATTCTTCGTCGCGGTTTCCTGAACGAAACCAATCAAGCGGTCTGCTGCTTCTCCGCGGCGGCGCCGGTCATATGGACGTTGCCTTGAAGGTATGCGCCCTCGGCCACCGCAAGGCTCTTCGTATCGATATTTCCATTGACGCGAGCGCGTGGCCCGAGCACGACCTGATTCGCCATCGTGACTTCGCCGCGCAGCTCGCCCAGTATCACGAGCTTGGCGGCCTTGACGCGGCCTTCGACGGTCGCCTCTTCGGCGACAACGACCAGCTCGACCGAGCTGACCTCGCCCTTGAAATAGCCCTCAATACGCACGGGCTCGTGAAAGATAAGCTTGCCCGAAACGTTCACTCCGCGCCCGACCGCGACGCGAGTTCGTTCCTGCACCCACTGCTCCGGCGATACGTGCGAAGGACCGGGACCTGCTGGTATTTGAGCACGAGGATCTGCGCGTCGCGAATTCGCGACGGGACTCTCGTTGCGGAAAATTTTGTCCAGAGGCGACATCGATCAAAACTCCATTACTCGGCGGGGAAGACGTGGCACGCCACTGCGTGACCCTCGTGCCCCGCCACAAGCTGCGGCTCGATGCTGCGGCACATATCCTTCGCATAAGGGCAGCGCGGATGGAAGCTACAGCCTTTGGGCGGATCAACAGGACTGGGCACTTCTCCCGGAAGTTTTATTCGCTCGGTTTTCGCCTCGGGCGTGATCGAGGGAATGGCGGAAAGCAACGCGCGCGTGTACGGATGTCGAGGGTTCGAATAGACCTCGTCTCGCGAAGCGACCTCAACGATCTTGCCGAGATACATGATCGCGACGCGATTGCTGATGTGCTCGACGACTCGGAGATCGTGCGCAATGAACAGGTAGGTCAGGCGCAGTCGTTCCTGCAGGTCCTGAAGCAGATTGATGATCTGCGCCTGAATCGACACGTCGAGCGCTGACACGGGCTCATCCAGCACGAGAAAGCGCGGATTCACGGCAAGCGCACGCGCGATTCCGATTCTCTGGCGCTGCCCGCCTGAAAACTCGTGCGGATAGCGATCCATCGCCTCGGCGTCCATCCCGACCATCGCGAGCGTCGATGCGATCCGGTCTTCCTTTTCCTTGCCGCGCGCGAGCTTGTGAATCTCGATTCCCTCGCCGACGATCGATCGCACGCGCATCCGGGGATTCAAAGACGCATACGGGTCCTGGAAAACGAGCTGCATCTCGCGACGCATCGCGCGAAGCTCGGCGCGCGACAGCGAAGCGAGATCTCGCCCATCGAAGATCACGCGCCCGCTGTTCGGCTCGATCAATTTGAGGATCAAGCGGCCCAGCGTCGATTTTCCCGAGCCGGATTCTCCGACCAGTCCGAGCGTTTCGCCCGCGTTGATTTCAAGCGTGATGCCGTTGACCGCCTTGACGGTGAGCGCTTTGCCGAACAGTCCCGTCGATCCGGCGGCGAACTCCTTGACGAGATTTTCCGCGCGCACCAGTGCTCCGCGGGCCCACGGACGTGTCGCAGGATTAAACTCGGATGCAAGCGGCATAGTGACCGGCACTTTTCGCTTCGAGCGGCGGGTCGACGTTCGAGCAGTTGGGGATCGCAATCGGACAGCGCGGATGGAACCTGCATCCGCTCGGTGGATTCATCGCGCTTGGAATCGTGCCGGGAATCGCCTGCAATCGATGCTGCCGGGCGCCATCCGCGCCGGGAATTGATTCCAGCAGCCCTCGCGTATACGGATTGAGCGGATTTCGAAACAGTTCCGACGACGACGCCTGCTCCATCACGCGCGCAGCATAGAGGATCGTAACGTCGTCGGCATACTCGGCGACGATTCCGAGATCGTGCGTCACAAGGATCACGGCGAGTCCGAGACGCGTCTGCAGATCGCGAATGAGATCGAGAATCTGCGCCTGAATAGTCACATCAAGCGCGGTCGTGGGCTCGTCGGCGATGAGCAATTTCGGATTGCACGACAGCGCCATCGCGATCATCACGCGCTGACGCATCCCGCCGGACAACTGATGCGGATAGTCGTCGACGCGCCGCTCCGGGTCGGCGATTCCGACCATCCTGAGCGACTCGATCGCGCGTTCGCGCGCCTCGCGCCGTGTCGCGTTCTGATGGAGCCGGATCGCCTCGCCGATCTGATTGCCGATCGTGAAGACCGGATTCAGCGAGGTCATCGGCTCCTGGAAAATCATTGCAATACGCGCGCCGCGAACCGCGCGCATCTCGGGCTCGGAAAGTTTCGTAAGGTCGCGCCCTTCGAAAAGAATCTCGCCGCCGACGATCCGCGCGCTCTCGGGCAGGAGCCGCATTATCGAAAGCACCGAGGCAGTCTTGCCCGAGCCCGACTCGCCCACGATTCCCATCAGCTTGCCCGGCTCTACCGAGAAATTGACGCCGTCGACGGCGCGCACTTCACCCTGCTCGGTGAAAAACGAGGTCCGCAGCGATTTGACTTCGAGCAGGGGCACGTTGCGTCAGCGTACCATCAGCGGCGCGCGGGCCAAACCGGGGTCATCGCAGGTTCGCCGGATCGATACGGTCGCGGAGATGGTCGCCGAGAAAGTTAAACGACATCACCGCGAGGAAGATGAACACGCCCGGGATCAGAATCCACGGATAGCGCGCGAGATTCTGCACGTCCTCGGCCTGCGCCAGCAGATTCCCCCAGCTTGCGGCGGGCTCCTGGATTCCAAGTCCGAGCAGGGAGAGCGCGCTCTCGCCCAGGATGTATCCGGGAATCGAGAGCGTGGCCGCGACGATCGCGTAGCCGAGAATCGAGGGAATGACATGGAGGCGCAGGATGCGCCATCGCGAGCCGCCCAGCGCTCGCGCCGCTTCGACGTAAGGACGGGAGCGTACGGACGCCGCCATCCCACGGATGATTCGCGCGAACCCCGCCCATCCGATGAAGCTCATGATAGCGACGATCATGAAGAAGGTCGCAATCGTACTCATCCCCGACGGAATCACGGCGGCGAGCGCGAGCAGAAAGTAGAACGACGGCAGCGACATCTCGATCTCCGACCATCGCATGATGAGGTTGTCGACGAGTCCGCCCACGTATCCGGAAAGCGATCCAATCGTGATGCCCAGCGAGAAGCTGATCGCGACGCCGATCAGCCCGACGAACATCGAAACGCGCGCGCCGTAGACGATACGCGAAAACAGGTCGCGTCCGAGCGCGTCGCTGCCGAAGAGGAAAAATTGCGCCGCATCGGGTTCGGTCGTGAAGAGATGGCCGTAGCTGAACAGATGAACGTACGTCTTGCGTGTCTGGTCGGCCTCATAGATGCGCTCGACGGCGTCCTTCATCAGCATCGGATGAGCATAGAGCAGGCCGCGTTCCCATTCGGACGGCGCGCTCAGATGTATGCGCATCGGAGGACAATCGGGCATCCCGCGATTCTGATACGCCGGGTCGTAGGGCGCGATCACGGGCGACGCAACCGCAAGAAGATAGAACATGGCAAGGCAGAGCGCGGATGATCGCACCGTCCAGGACGCAAGGCTCCACTCGCGCGCGACCGCCGAAGACACGACAGCGGACGCCCCACCATTGTTTGTGCCATAAGTCTCGGCGAGCGATTGCGCCTGCGTCGAATTCATTGAGACTCCGCCGAGGAGAAATCGACGCGGGGGTCGACGGCGACCAGCGCGAGATCCGCCAGCAGGTTGCCGACCAACAGCAGCACGGCGCCCATCAGCACCGAACCCATTACGAGATATATGTCCAGCGATCGGACCGCTTCGAGGAGCAGCAGTCCGAGGCCTTGAAGATTCATGACGGCTTCAACGAGCGCCGCGCCGCCGAGGAGATCGGCCAGCCCGTAACCCGCCATCGTGACGAACGGGTTCAGCGCGTTGCGGAGCACGTGCTTGTAGATGACGACGCGTTCGGAGAGTCCTTTGGCGCGCGCGGTTCGCACGAAATCGGAATTCTTGATTTCCAGAATCTGCGAGCGCATCAGGCGCATCAGCGACGCCATCCCCGCAACGCCGAGAACGAAAACCGGCAGCATAAGATGGTTAACCCGGTCAGCGATCCGTGCCCACAAATCCAGATCGGGATAGTCGACGCTGAATGTTCCGCCGACGGGAAACCATCCGGTCTTGAGTGCGAAGAACATCATGAGGAAGGCGAGAAAGAAATTCGGCACCGACATACCGAAAAACGCGACGAACGACAGCACGCGATCCCATATTGAGTTCTGACGCACCGCGACGACGATTCCGATCGGAATTGCGATCATCCAGGCGAACATCATGCTTGCGGCCGAAAGGATTATCGTGTTGAGCGCGCGCGCACCGATGAGGCTCGTGACGTTCACGCGATACTGGAGCGAGGTTCCGAGGTTGAGATGCAAGACCGCCCAGAGCCATTTCGCGTAGCGCACGACGAGCGGTTGATCGAGGCCGAATTGCGCCTCCATCTGGCGAATTACGTCGGGCGAGATTTGGGGATTCATCTTGAGGCTGGAGAGGAAATCGCCCGGGACCATCGACATCACGAGGAAGGACAGGAACGTGATCCCCAGCAGCAGCGGGATCATATTGATGAAGCGTCGGATGATGAATCGGGTCATTGGGGATTAATGGGCGTCACCGTCAGTTCTCGCGGAACTGGATGTACTCGGGGTGGTAGAGGCCCCACACCGTCAGATCGTAATTCAAAAGCGAGTTGCGCCGCGCATCGTAGCGAAGCTGGCGGACGGTTTGGATAATCGGAAGCTGGTCGTGGAGGATTTCCTGTATCCGCCAGTAGTATGGCACGCGCTTTTGCACATCCATCTCCGCCGTGCCCTCCTCCAGCAGCTTGTCGATCTCGGCCTCCCATGGCGTCGCGGGCTTGGGCTGATCCGGATACCAGAGATGCAGGTTCCCCGACGAGCGCAAGAAGTTCGCGCCGTTGTTTGGTTCAATCGTGCCCGTAAATCCGATCATTACGCAGTCCCAATCGAAGCTCGAATCGAGCTTCTCGACCAGTGTTGTAAATTCGAGGGGCCGATAATTGACCTTGATGCCGAGCGTCGCGAGGTCCTGCTTCAGTATCGTGCACATCTGATTACGCTCGGGCGCTCCGGTGTTCGTGGTCAGATTGAAAACGATCGGATTACCGTGCGCATCGAGCCGTTTGCCGTCGGAACCGAGATGGTATCCGCCCGCTTCGAGCATCTGCGCCGCGAGTTTCAGATCGTAGTCGTAATCCTTGAGATTGGGATCGTGAAAAACTTTGTTCGCGGGCGAGATATCCGAGACTGCAGGTACGGCCAGCCCATGATAGCAAAGGTTGATTATCCCCTGCTTGTCGATCGAATGTGCGATCGCGCGCAGAAAGTTGAGGTCCGTGAACCATTCAAGCCTGGGATCGGTCTTGCCGTTTTTCACATAGTGATTGGGGTTGCGATTGAAGCAGAAAAACAGCTCGCCAGTATCAACTCCCATCTCGGTAAGTGTGATACCCAGCGATTTCGCCTTGCCGCGCAGATCTAGAACCTCGTTGGGAGACGGTTGGTAGACGTCGGTTTGACCCGACAGAAACTTCATGTACGAAGCCTGCCGATCCTGAACGATCAGGTAATCCTTTCCATGAAGTCGAGGTAATTGACCGCCGTGATCGTCCTTCATCCAGAAGTCAGGATTGCGCTTGAGCGTCGCGAGCTGAGCCGGAACATAGCGCGTGGGAAGAAATGACCCGAGTCCTACGATCTTCTCAGGCAGAGTGTCGATTCCCCAGGTGCGGATGAAGGATCCGTCTTCGAGCGCTTTTTCGAGGATGTGAGCCGGCACTATTGGGACATCAATAGAGTAGAGCAGCGGAGCGAACGGGCGCGGTAATCGCATCACAACGGTGTACGGGTCGGGCGTTTCGACTTCGATCGGTTTGCCGTCGATAAGCAGGATCGGACGCATACTGTTCGGCACGCGCTTGTCGTAAATCGCACGCATCGTAAACGCGACATCGTGTGACGTAAACGGTTCACCATCCGACCATTTCACCCCGTGGCGGAGATGGAAGGTGATCGATTTGCCGCCGTCCCCGATTTCCCAGCTCTCAGCCAGTCGTGGCTCGGGGCGAGTAGTCTTGGGATTTGCGGCGACGAGTCCCTCGAAGGCATCTCCGAGCAAGGAGCCTGAAGTTGCGTCGGTGACGATTATGGGATTGAAGGTACGGGGATCGCTGCCCAGCGTATCATAGAGAATTTGCTGTTTGGCGTGATCGTTCGCCGGACGGTTCACGCGACATCCGGTCGCGACGACCGCCGCGAGCAGAGCGATCGCAACCGATATCCCAAACGTGCGGCCGCTATCCATTCGACTCTGAAGTGTGATCCCGCGCGGCGCCGATTTCGACTGTCTTGGATGCCGGACCCGGCGTCAACACGAATATCGAATCCGGCACCGCGCCGTTAACGATCGGGCGTTGATAGCGAAAGCTGATATGGCTTTGCGCACCGGGAAATTCCGCCTCGACTTCGTAGGGAAACATGACTCCGCCGATATCGTGGTACGACGCGTATCGCACTTCGTAAGCGATTGCGCCTTGCGACGCTCGCCCGCGCACCATTCTTAGTTCGCCCGCTTCGAAGCCAAGCTCATCTTCGTCCCCGTTCGCATTTTTGTACGCGAGGATTTTCATCGGACCCTCGTCGGCTACCCGATCGGGCGTGCGACGATCCTGCGCGGGCGCGATCGCCATCATCAGGCCGATCGCGTCGCGCGGCGCCATCGGGATTCTCACGAATCGAGCAAGAGTCCGCGCGCTCGCGACGCCGTGCATGAACGTGTTGTTCGAGGAATCGAAAATCTGGAGATCGTCCTCGCGCGCCGCCACGACCATCGCGACCCCAAACGGCGACATCGCGTCGACGCGCATGCTCGACGGCCGCTTCAGCACGATCTGCTCGCGAGCTTTAACGTGATCGTCGCCGTTTCGATATTCCATCACCGCGCCGGTTTGAAGCGAATCGAGATTGCGCTCGCGCGCGTTCATCGAATCGACGAGGGCGGCGATATCCGCACTGGGTGCGAGAGCGGGCGCGGCAACTTCGGGCGGCTTTGGCGATATCGCGGCGCATCCCCACAGCGCGGCGGCGGCGCATAGCGCCGCGACCCGCGATAGTCGTGCACGCGTGCGATCGAATGCGGATCTAGTGCGCGGCGGAGCCGAGCGCATTCTGGAGGTTCCGAAGCTTGTCCTTAAGGCGCGCTATCTGCTCGGGATCCTGCGCCCGTTTGAGCGCGTCGTCGTACTGATGCTCGGCTTCCTTGCGCTTGCCGAGCTTGAGATAGGCGTCGCCGAGGTGCTCGGTAATGGTGGGATCGTCACCGGTCAGGTTGACGGCGCGCTCAAGCTGCTCGACGGCGTGTTTGTAGTCGCCCTTCTGGTAGTAAACCCATCCCAGGCTGTCGATATAAAATCCGTCTTCGGGATCGACGTCGAGCGCGCGCTTGATTAGGCGCTCGGCTTCATCGAGATTCCTGCCCTCGTCGGCGTACGAATAGCCAAGGTAATTGAGCGCCTGCGAATTCTTGGGATTGATCTCGATTGCCTTGCGCATCTCCTCGACGCCCGCCTGTTTTTGCTTGCTTTCGTCAAACAGCGCGCCCAGCGTGAAGTGATATTTGTCGTTGTTGGGCTCGGCCGCGACCATTTTGCGCGCATACTCGATCGCGGTCGGATAATCCTTTTTCTCCTGGTAGATGCCGACCATGAAGCCCATGATCTCGGGATCATTCGGGCGCTTTTCGCCGGCCTGCTTCAGCGCAGCAATCGCGGCGTCGTAGTTGTTCTGCTTGTCGTCGAGATACGCCATCTGCAGGCGCGATTCGACGTAGTGATCGTCATTTTCAGGAATCCGGTTGAATTGCGAGATCGCCTGATCACCCTCGCCCAGCTCCATGTACGCGCTGCCGAGATAGTACCGGACGCGGTTGTTGTCGGGCTCGGCGCCAAGCACCAGGTTAAATTCGGTTGCCGCGCGATCGTAGTCGCCGCGCTGGAAGTATAGCAGCCCGATCTTGGTCCGCGTATCGACCGGGTTCGCTTCCATGTTCTCAAGCCGCTTCAACTCGGCAATCGCACCCTCGTAATCCTTCTGGCTGACGTAGGCCTGCGCGAGCAGCTTGCGGGCGGACTTGCTGTTGGGGTTTATCTGAACGACTTTCTTGTAAAGCTCGATCGCCTCGTCTTTCTTGCCCTCGGTGTCGCGCAGGAGGGCAAGATCGAGGAGCACCATCTCGGAATCGGGATTCAGCTCCTGAGCTTTTTTGTAATAGCGCTCTGCCGCGGGATAATCCTTCGCCGCGACCATCACACGACCCGCGTAGTAGTAGCCGAGGAAGGCCTTGGGATCGAGCGCGATGAGCTTGTCGAGGGTAGCGCGGGCCTGTTTGAAGTCGCCGCGCTTGGCGTACAGCGCTCCCAGATAGAGATAGGCTTCCTCGCTGTGAGGATCGGTCCTGAGCACCGCGAGATATTCCTGTTCGGCGACATCGTCATGACCGAGCGCCGAGTTTATTCCGGCCGCGAGTAGGAGAGCCTCGACATAGTTGGGCTCGATCGCGATAGCGCGATTTGCCTGCTCGAGCGCGTCTTTGAGGCGACCCTCGCGAACGTACATGGCGGCGAGGGTTCCCCGGAGCTTCGCGTTTTGAGGATCGTATTTGACCGCTTCCTCGTACGAGGCGAGCGCCTTTTCGCGGTCGCCCTCGTTGGTCGCTACCTCGGCTTCGAGGAAGGCGCCCATCGCTTTGGCTTCGTCCGGGATTTCGACGGCGGCGTTGTCGCCGAAATGGTTGGTCGTCGTTGCGGCGGCGCTGACCGTCTGAGTCGGAGCCGCCCCTTTATGCGTCGTCGCGTAACGGGCGCACCCGCTGACGAGGAATCCGAACGCGATTAGCAGCGCGGTAAGGAAATTGAGCAAAATGGTCATTCGGAGGAAATCTCGACCATCAAACAGAGCTAACACGGCGATTCGGGACCGTCAACGTGACCCGATGAAATGCCCTCGATGATGATATTCCCAAGCGGACACAAATCATTCCAGTCTCTCCCCGCATCATGTTGGACGTGGCAGAAACGCCCACGGTTTCCATCAGCAGCGAGCTGCTTGCGCGGATGTCGCGCGATCACTAGACGCTTGAGCCAGGGACAATCGCATTGTTGAACGACGTCGATACACCCTCGACACCGCTTGGATGCAGGCCGCGCCCGATGTCGGGACGCTTCGCCGGCCGGATGGGCGTCCTGTCGCTCGTATGCGTGATGTATCTCGTGGTCAGCGGGGGAGCCTACGGAATCGAGGATGCGGTCAAGCTTGCCGGGCCGCGGCTCACGATGGTGTTGTGCATTATCGTTCCGATCACGTTGAGCCTGCCGACGGCGCTGATGGCGGCGGAGCTGACGGCGCTGATGCCGGTGGAGGGCGGTTTTTACTATTGGGTCAAAGCCGCGCTCGGCCCGTTTGCCGGTTTTGCCGAGGCCTATCTGACGATCCTTTACACGGCTGTCGATATGGCGATTTATCCGGTGCTGTTCGCCGGTTACCTCTCGTTCCTCGCGCCGATCAGCCCCGTGTCGCAATTCGTTCTGGCAATAGCGCTGATATGGATTTCCGGTGCAATGAATCTGGCGGGAATCCGTCCGGTCGGATTCAGCTCGATCGCGCTTACCGTCGTCCTTCTCGCGCCGTTTGCGATTTTCGCGATCGTCGGAATTCCGCGATTGGTTCATTTTGCGATGCCTGCGCAACCGGTTTTCGGTCCGAATTTCATGGCCGCGCTCGGGGCCGGATTGACCGTCGTGATCTGGAATTTCGGGGGATGGGAGAACCTCAGCGTCGTCGCCGCCGAAGTCGAAGACCCGCGGCGAAACTACGTTCGTGCGGTCGCCGTGGCGCTTCCGATGGTCGCGGCGGGGTACCTCATCCCGCTTGCGGTCGCGATATCAGGGGCGACAGACACCTCGGACTGGAAGGTAGGATGGTTCGCACACGAAGGCTATGCGCTTGGCGGCACTATTCTCGGCGGATGGCTCGCGCTAGGAGGCGGTGTCATGGCGCTTGCCGTCTTTCAGGCTGCGATGCTGTGGGTATCGCGGATGCCATACGTGCTGGCACGCGAACGCTACCTGCCGGCAGCGCTGGGCGATATGTGGTCCACGACCGGAGCGCCCTGGAAGGCGATCGTGCTGTGCTGCTTCGCGTTCACGTTGATGGTCCCACTGGGGTTCGTAACACTGGTGGTGCTCGACGTTTTCTTCTATATGGCGGCGCTCGTACTCGAGATGCTTGCGCTGATTCGATTGCGACGCCTGTTTCCCCGGCGTGAGGGTTTGTTCGTTATCGGCGGTGGCAAACTCGGGCTGGCAGCCGTCGCGATCTCTCCGCTACTGACCTGGGCGGCGACGTTCGGATTGGCGGTATCGCAGGGCGACGGCCATATCGATTTTCTTATCGCTATCGCGCTGGGGGCTACGGTCTGGCCGGCGTATCTCCTGGCGACTCGGCTTTTCGGCGGCCCGCGCGAATCGTCTATCGACACAGTCGAAAGCGACGAGGCCCCCGCCGTATCGATCAGCGCGGACTGAGACGGAACAACACCGCTGTGCGGCTTTCTTCGATCGGTTCCATCGTGAATCGCGCCTGAAGATCGTCGCTCTCGGCCTTCAACGTATCCGCGTAGTCCTGAGTCTCGGGACGAAACATCAGGAAATACGCCGAACGCCCGCTTCGCATTGCGCTTTGGATCGTCGTGGCGGAAGCGTCGTCGATTCGCGTGCGCTCGAAGAGAACTCGCGGCGCGGCACCGTTCCATCCGGCGGAGCGTTTTTCGTACAGGCGATGCAGATGGTAATCGGTGAAGCGACCGCCCGGATCGAGCGAGTTGAGCCCGACAAACTCGCGCCCGTGTCCCCCGACATAAAGCTCAAGAAACTGTAGAGAGCCGTTGCTGACGATTAGCGAATCGGCTCCAAGGCGGGAATCGATCGAGTGGAGAAATGCGACGGTTTCCGACGGCTGCGGCGATGCCGACACCCGCAAACCAGTCTGAACAGCCAGCGAGAACGCTAAAACAATATCAAGCGCAACCACTCCCGCGACCGTCCATGAATAGTCATGCGACTTCTGCCGCAAAATGGCCGCCATCACTCGGCGATTGGCTGCGACCAGGCCATAACCTGCTGCGGAGACGATGACGAGCATCGCAGGAATGATGAACGCGACCTCGGTAAAGAAGTAGATGAGATAGATCGCGAGATTCGCGGCGAAAAAGCCGAGGCCGAAATATATGAAACGGCGAGCTGAATTGTCGGACCCGCGCACGGCTTTGGCGATTCCAATAGCAGCGAAGATCGCGGCCGCAAGCGGGTAAACAATGAAATAGCGAACTCCCGGCGATCCAAGAATCCCGTCGAGGCCCGCCGTCGCCAAAAAGTAGATCGCAACGTTGCCGTAAGGATTTCGCGGCGCGGTCGGGCCGAAAAGAAACTGAAGTCCGAACGTGCTGCCGGATTCTCCGTAAACCTCCGGGACCCAAAACGCGTAGCCGTTGGCGAGCGCGTGCCCAAGATGGCGACCGTTCTCGATGATTTGCCAGAGCGGGAAAATCGCGATGCCCGCGACAAGCGCCACGACGGCGAATAAGACCCGGCGAGCGCCGATTGCGCTCAGATTTATCGGAACGATCAAGAGCGCGATAACTGCTCCGACGAACAGCGCCGCCAGCGTCGGCCTGATGATGATCGCGAACCCCGCCGTAACACCGAATCCCGCCCACCATGCGATAAGCTTTCTTACATCATCAGCGCGCTCGACGGATCGTAGCGCTGCAAAAAAGAGCAGCATCGTGAGCGATGCAAACGCCATCGCCGGGATGTCGCTCAGAACCAGTGTCGAATACGTCGTGAACAGCGGCGACATCGCGAGTATCGCGCACGCAGCAAAGGCGCTTGCGCGACCGAAAAATCGAAGCGTCAACGCATACAGAATTGCAATCGCAGCAAGCCCTGTTGCGATCGTCGCAAAATAGAGTCTGTCAACACGCTCGCCGAGAATCGGGTAAATGGCCGCAAGAATCAGCGGGTAGCCATCGGTGTACCGCGGAGGATATGAATAGCCACCGAAATGCAGAACCGGACCCGCCCCACGATCCAGATTTACGGCCGTCGCCGCGTATTCAAGCCCATCCGGCCACGGCATCAATTCCTCGCCACGGCGCGATCCGCTGTGCGACATGAGCGCCAGCGCGATCATCATGGCGAGCGCAACGAGCGCCACATCAATCGGACGCCATCGCTTGTCGTCGTCGGGCCGGGATTCCACCGTGCGCGCCGGGCTTTTCTGCGCAGCGCGATTTGCGCGCGCGGACGTTCCTAATGGCGCGGAAGGTTTCAAAGGCCGGACCCGCGATGGCTGTGCCAGAGGCGTCGATAACGCCGTGGCTGCTGGTCACGTTGCTCATCCCGCGACTGTTGCGCATCGCCTGGCCGACGGCGTGGATCGAAGACGATTTCTACATGGAGGCCGCGTGGATGGTGAGCGTCGGGATGCGGCCCTACCTGGATTTCGTGCATCCGCACATGCCGCTGCTCGAGTGGATTGCCGGTGCGTGGGTCCATGTTCTCGGCGCAAGTCATCTCACGATCGAGATCCTGAATGAAAGCGCGATCTATATCACGAGCGTCCTCGTATTCGCGCTCGGCACGCGAATCCTTTCGCGCCAGACCGCATGGTGCGCCGCGATTCTATACGCCACAAGTTCACTGGTTTTCCGATATCACCTTTACGAGCGCGAATGTTTCGTAGCGCCGCTGGTCGCGGTCGCGGCGATGACGATTCTTGACGATTCGGCTTCGCGGATACGAAGGATCGCGATCGTCGCGATCGCACTCGCGTGCGCGACGCTGGTGAAGCTCACTGCCGGGATCGCCGTCATCCCGATCCTTGCGTACGCGGCGATTGTGCGCCGACGATGGATCGACACCGTCGCGATTGCAGCGGCGATATCGGTCACGCTCGGCGCTTTCACGCTCCTTTGTTGGCTTCTTTATGGAAACGAGTTCCTGTTTCAAACGTTCGTGTTCCACTTACTGAAAGGCCGGGATTTGATGGCTCTGCCTTGGCTGTATCCTCTAGCGGTTCTGGATCTGCAAATTCCGATGTTCGTGTTGGGATGTGCGGCGATTGCGATGCAATGGGTGCGGGCGCGTCGCGGCATCGGATTGATTTTCTCGCTTGTCGGCGCGTATTGGATTTTCTTTGGAATCTTAAGTCCGACGTCGTGGGCGCACAATTATTTGGAAGCGCTGCCCTTCATCACGATCGTCGGCGGCGCCGGCGTAACATCCACGGTCGATGCGCTCTTCAGACTTTTCCAATCGACCGCTAATCGCGGGCAATTTCTGGTTCGTGCCGGCCTCGCGATCGGGACGATAGCGATTTGTCTTGTTTGGCTCAGTCCGCTTGAGAACGAAAACTCGATGCGCGGGTCGACATATGGATTCGGGTTTATCTCGCGCACGGAAATCAGCGCGATCAGCGCGGCGCTGGCACAATCGAGTCGTCTCGGCGATGAGGTTATCGCGCCTTCGTTCATCTGCTTTGAAGCGAATCGGCGCGAACTCGTGCGGTTTCCGGAAACCTACGGCGTGTGGCGATACGCCCGCGACCTTTACGATACGCAGGGCTTTGCGGCGGCGCGTCGGGCCACGGCGCCCAAGGGATTTTTCGACCTCATCATCGAGACCGCTCACTACTGGCGTGACGATATGGAAACCGCCATCAAGTCCGGGAAGGTTTCAGCCGTCATCCTCGATTCGCCCATCCAACTTCTGCCCCTGGTAATTCCGCAGCGGCTTGGATCTGATTTCGACAAAACGATGAGCGAGGCTGGGCTTCGTCCGGTCGGCAGGACAGACGACTTCATGCTGTGGCAACGAGCGCCATGAGCACTAGATAACAGGTCATAGGTTGATAAAAGCAGTATAATAA
>Ga0335069_10002570_pt1 | contig 27859 bp, 18 predicted proteins | sample Lox_Sample_11_FD_206714 | JGI IMG/M metagenome (GOLD analysis project Ga0335069, IMG submission 206714) | Soil microbial communities from Loxahatchee National Wildlife Refuge, Florida, United States - Lox_Sample_1.1 | ecosystem: Environmental > Terrestrial > Soil > Wetlands | place: USA...
ACGTTCGGAGCCTTCATTCTCTGCGAGCTGTTCGTTGGCGCGATTCTCTATCCGATCTTCGGCTGCTGGGTTTGGGGCGGCGGCTGGATGTCCCAACTCGGGGCGACCATGGGTCTCGGCCATGGCTACGTGGACTTCGCCGGCTCGACGGTTGTCCACGCCATCGGCGGGTTCTGCGCCATGGCGCTGGCCGCAGTTCTCGGCCCGCGTATCGGCAAATACGGCGCGGACGGAAAGCCCCGGGCCTTCCCGGCGCACAACATTCCGTTCGTGGTGACGGGGACGTTCATCCTGCTGTTCGGGTGGATGGGCTTCAATCCGGGGTCGACGCTGGCGGCGACGGATCTGCGCATCTCGGTGATTGCCGTCAACACCAACCTCGCAGCGGTAGCTGGTTCGGCCAGCGCACTGGTCATGTGGTACTACATGTTCGGCAAGCCGGACGTGACAATGGCATGTAACGGCATGCTCGCTGGGCTGGTCGCGATTACCGCGCCCTGCGCTTTCGTTAGCGCGAACTCCGCGGTCATCATCGGCATCCTCGCCGGCATCCTGGTGTGTCTGGGCGTCCTCTTCAACGAGCGCATCATCAAGGTGGACGATCCGTGCGGAGCGATCTCGGTCCACGGCTACTGCGGTTGGCTTGGTGCCGTGTGCGTTGGGATCTTTGCCGACGGCAGCTACGGCGCCGGGTGGAACGGCGTGGGCGCGGCGACGTACCTCGGCCAAGCCGGGCAGGGCGTCACCGGCTTGCTTTACGGCGACACCAGCCAATTCTTTTGCCAACTCATGGGAGCCACGTTGTGCGGCATCTACGCCTTCGGCGTCACCTACGTCGTCTTCGCCGCAGTCAACGCGGTCAAGTCGATGCGTGTGACACGCGAGTCTGAGCTCGAAGGGCTCGACGTGCCGGAGTTCGGGTTGCCAGGGTATCCGGAGGATGCCGTACCAGCAGAGGTCTAACGCGGTTTCCCTCTTGGTCGTGAACCCGCAAAGGAGAAGCGCCATGCCCAGCCCGTATGTTCAGCTGCTCTTCGTGAACACGCTGTTGGCAGCGTTGATCTCGACCACCGTCCTTGGCGCGCCAGTCCTACCTTCGGTGCTGGGTGCTCTCGGCGGGGGCGCCCTCCTGTATGCACGGCATCGGGCCAAGAGGCGCCACGCGGTCCCGTCGCCGAAGGCGACGGGGGCCGCGTCGGGCGCCCTTCGGGACCAGCCGGCGGGGCATGCCCCCGCCACCGGTCATTGTCGAAGCACGCACGCCAGCTGATCGGCGGCTAAGAAGAGCGCAGGGCCCTCCACAGCGGCGACGACAGCGATTCGCCCTCGCAGCAGAAGACCACCGCCGAGCTAGCGTGCTCCACGGCCCGACGCGCCGGGCGCCTACGACACCACCATGCCGGCATCGATCGCCAGCGTGGCGCCGTTGACGTGGCGCGCTTCGTCCGACGCGAGGTACGCCACGGCGGCCGCCACCTCCGAGGGGTCGGCCTTCCGCGGCACCAGCGAGAGGCGTTTGATCAGCTCGATGTCGGCGTCCGCCGGCGGTAGGGACTCGCGGAAATCGACGCAGGTGTCAAACGACTCGACGGCGAGAGAGCAGCTGTCAGCATTCAGCTGTCGGCGCCGAGTGGCCTTGCACGCAAGCTCCCAGCGGACGCCCTTCGTCAGAATCGGTTCCGTCCTTAGGCGGGAGGTGGGGAGGCCGCGCAGGCGGCCTTGGGCGCTCTTTGTTGCCGTGGCCTTCAGCCGCCGGGGCAGGGAGAAGCGGGCCGATCGGCTCTCCCAGCCGACCCCTTCGCCGGCCGCGCGCCGGTGTCGATGCGAAGTGGCCTCCAGCCTTGACGCCGTCGCAGCGGCCGGGCTAGACACGGCGACAATGACGTGGATTGACGCGACGGTCGAAGCATCTACCGGCTTCGAGCGCGTCGTCGGCCTGCGGCCCAATCTCTACGCTGACTATCAACGCTTCGCCGCGCTGTTGTGGGCGCCGTGGCGGATTGAGGCGGCGTGACGCCATGGCCACGACCCATCGCCTTCCGGCGCCGCACACGTCGAGCCGCGACCCGATGGCGCTCAGCGAGCGACATGGGCTTCTCGAAGATCGCCGTCGTCCTGAGGCAGGAACCGACGGCGACGCCCACCACCGTCATCCCGACGCCGGAATGGTCACCGGTCACAACGAGAGAGGAGACCGAGCGCATGATCGTCGTCCATCATCTGAACAACTCGCGCTCGCAGCGGGTGCTGTGGCTGCTCGAAGAGCTTGGGGTTGGCTACGAGATGCAGCGCTACGAGCGCAACCCCGACACCATGTTGGCGCCGCCGGCACTGCGCGCCGTGCATCCGCTCGGCAAGGCGCCGGTGCTCACGGACGGCGATGTAACCATCGCCGAATCCGGCGCCGTCATCGAGTATGTATGCGGCCGGTACGGCGACGGCCGGCTGGTGCCGGCAGCCGGGACGCCTGAACGTCTGCGCTATACCTACTGGCTCCACTATGCCGAAGGCTCAGCGATGCCGCCGCTGCTCCTGAAGCTGGTTTTCGATCGCGTCGAGGGCGCGCCGATGCCCTTCTTCATCCGCCCGATCGCCCGTGCCATCGCCGGACGCGCCAAGGGCTCGTTCATCGAGCCGCAAATCAAGCTGCACCTCGACTTCATGGAGACGGAGCTCGGCAAGAGCACGTGGTTCGCGGGCAACGACTTCACCGCCGCCGACGTCCAGATGAGCTTCCCGATCGAGGCGGCCGCCGCGCGCGCCGGCCTCGATGCGAGCCGACCCAACCTCATGACCTACCTCGCCCGCATCCACGCGCGGCCGGCGTACCAGCGAGCGCTGGAGAGAGGCGGAGTGTACGAGTTGCTGCGCTGAACGCCCAGGCGTCGACCACGGCGAGACGATCGACTTCCTCGACCCACCCGCGGCCTGTTGCTAGGACCATGGGGACGGCAACGTGACGCCCGATAGACAGCTGTGGCGGCGCGACGCAGCGGCGGTGCTCGGCAGCGGGGCGGCGTACTTCCTGGTGCGTGGCGCAACGCCGGTCTGGGCGATGGCCTGGGTGGCGCCGGCGCCGGTTCTGGCCTTTGCCTGCGCGGCGCCGGCTCGGGCCGCCGCGGTCGCCGCCTTTGTCGCCTACGCCCTCGGCGGCCTCGCCTCCCTACCGCTTCTTGCAGCCGTCGTATCCGTGCCCGTGCTTGTGGTCGTTCTCGTCGGCACCTCCGTCGCATTCGCCGCACTCGTGCTGGTGACACGCCGGGTGACGATCAGGCGAAACCGGTGGGACGCCGTCTTCGTCTTTCCCATCCTGTGGACCGCGTGCGATCACCTGGCATCGCGGGGGGGTGTCGCCGGGATCGCCTACTCGCAAGTCGACTGTCCGCCGGCGATCCAGATCGCCGCGTGGACCGGCATGGCGGGCGTCACGTTCCTCGTGTCGTTGGCGCCCTCCGCGCTCGCCCTGGCGTGGCACTTGCGTCGCAACCGCGGTGAAGCGGTTCGGGCCTTCGCGATTCCGCTGGCGCTGTGCGCCGCCGCGCTCGGATGGGGCGCGTGGCGCCTGGCGCAGCCGGAGATCGGAGCAATGGTGCGTGTCGGGCTCGCGGCCACCGACGAGACCATCCGATTCTTCCGTACCGAGCGTGCCGACGAGGCCCTGCCCGTCGTTGCGGCGTACGTGCGTCGCATCGACGCGCTCGCGGCGCGTGGCGCGCAGGTGGTGGTGTTGCCCGAGAAGTTCGTCGGTGTAACCCCGGCGTATGCCGATGCGGCTCGCGACCTGCTGGCAGTGGCGGCGCGAACGCATCACGTGTGGGTTGTTGCTGGGCTCAATCGGATCGCCGGATCGGCACCCCGCAATGTGGCGCTGGTGCTCGACCCGGATGGTCAGGTCGCGATGGAGTACGCCAAGGTTCACATGGTCCCGGGATATGAGGACGGCTATGTGACCGGACAGGCACCAGCGACGATCCGAACCGCCGCGGGCACGTGGGCGGTCGCCATTTGCCGGGATCTCATGTTTACCGATGTGGCGCGCGCCAATGCGCGTGCCGGCGCCGGGCTGCTCCTGGTGCCGGCGTGGGACTTCGGCGCGGATGGCCGGCTGGCGGCGCGCATCGCGGCGATGCGTGCGGTGGAAGACGGGGTTGCGGTGGCGCGCCCCGCGCAGGACGGTGTGGTCGCCGTTAGCGACGACCGTGGGCGCATTCTCGCTGAAGCCGCCACCAACGGCACGCCGGAGGCACTGCTCGTCGTCGACGTGCCGATGGGACGAGGGGCGACACTCTATTCGCGCGTCGGAGACTGGTTCGGCTGGATCGCGACGCTGGCGGCGGTGATTCTGATCGTCTGGCGGCCGGCGGTGACCTCCGGAGACTAAGTAGAGTGTTCACGTGGCGCGCACGGTGGCGGATGCCCTTCAGCTTCCGCGCCGAGCGGCTGCCGACGCGGTGCACATCGCGACTGCGGCCTTTCCGCGATCGACTTCCTGCTGACCTGGAACTCGACGCATATCGCCAACGCTGAGCTCCGACCGATTGTCGAGCGAGCGTACCGCGACAGCGGATACGCACCACCGATCCTCTGCACGCCGAACGAGCTCATGGGAGGTTGAAATGGCTCAACCGCTACCCGAAGCAGATCGTTGGGAAGATCCCATCGTCGCCGAGGTTCGTAAGGCCCGCGAGAAGCTGTTCGCGGCGGCAGGGTCTGATCTGGACGAGTTGTGCAGGCAGCTCAATCAACCGCAGCAGCCTGAGGGGCGCCGCGCCGCGACTCGTCCGCGTACACCCAAGGGTACCAGTGCCAGAGGCATCCCGAGCCCGAAGAGGATGCCGCGGAGGCGCGGAGGAGATGCGAGCCGATGACGCTTGGGCGATGGGTCTAGCCGGCGCAGCTGAGACACTTCCGGTGCCTCCTCCGCGCTTGCCAAGCCGTGGCTGCCGTGTCATGCGAACCGCACCATGGCTACGAAGCAGATCTGCAACACGGCGCACGACGCGGTCGCCGACATCCCCGACGGCGCGTCGCTGCTCGTCCACAGCTTCGGCCCGCCGCAGGCGTGGCCGACCGATTGCCTGCTGGCGCTCGCCGAGCGCGGCGTGCGCGACCTGACGGTCATCTGCAACACGCCGGCCGGCGGCCCGACCTCGCTCAACATCCTCGCCGAGAAGCGGCAGCTGCGAAAGTTGATCTGCAGCTACGTCGGTGCGCCGGCGATTCCGACGATGGTCAGCGACATGGTCAAGGCCGGCGAGATCGCCGTCGAGATGGTCCCGCAAGGCACGCTCATCGAGCGCGTGCGTGCCGGTGGCGCCGGGCTTGCCGGCTTCTACACACCCACCGGCGTCGGCACCGCCGTGGCTGCCGGCAAGGAGGAACGCGTCTTCAACGGCAAGCGCTACATCTTCGAGTCTGCCCTGACGGCGGATTTTGCGCTGCTGCAGGCCTATCAGGCGGATCGGGCGGGCAACCTCACCTACCGCCGCGGCATGCGCAACTTCGGTCCCGGCTTCGCCATGGCGGCGAAGACCACCATCGCCGAGGTGAAGGAAATCGTCGCGCTCGGTGCCATCGACCCCGAGGCGGTGGTGACGCCGGGCATCTTCGTCGATCGCATCGTGAAGACCACCACCCATCTCGACGTCGGTGTGCTGCGGCAGATTCTCCTGGCTGTCGGTCGGGTCAGCGACATGGAAGGCCGCGCCGTGCGCGCCGGCGGGCCAGTGGGTTTGCCCGCCGACCTGATGGCCATGAAGGCCGCGGCGCTGCTGCGCGAGGGCGAGTACGTGAATCTCGGCATCGGCCTGCCGACCATGGTCTCGAACTACATCGGTGGACGCGACGTGACGCTGCATGCCGAGAACGGCATCCTCGGATACGGCGGCTTTCCGGCCGAGGGCGCCGAGGACATCGACCTCTACAACGCCAGCGGCCAACTGGTGACGCCCGTCCCCGGGACGGCGTACTTCGACTCGACGGTCTCCTTTGCCATGGCGCGCAGCGGTCGGGTCTCGACCATCATCCTCGGCGCCTTCGAGGTGGCGCAGAACGGCGACCTGGCGAACTGGAGCACGCCGAAGGGCAGCGGCGGCATCGGCGGCGCCATGGATCTGGCTGCTGGCGGCGCGCGTCTGATCGCCATTTGCTACCACTGCGATCGCGACGGTGTCTCCAAACTGGTGCAGAAGCTGACGTACCCGGCCACCGCGCTCGCGTGTGTCAAGTCGGTGGTCACCGATCTGGCGTGGATCGACGTCGACGCCGACGGCTTCCTGTTGCGCGAATTCGCGCCGGGCGTGAGCGTGGATGACGTCCAGGCGGCGACCGCCGCGCCGCTGCGCGTCGCCACCGACGTGCGCGAGATGCAATTCGAGTAGCCGCGCCGGCCGCCGCGCGTGCCGATCACCGCCCCAAGCCCCGGCACCCAGCACCGCATCCATCCCCCTTGCATCACGCCAGCCATCGGTCGATACTTGCTTAAGCAACTATTGCCGAGGAAAGTACATGGATCTGGATGAACCCATTGGTTTGTTGATCGGCGCGGTGCGGCGCCGCATCAGGCAGGCGGTCGGCCATCACGTCCGCCGCTACCGCTTGAGCACGCAACAATTCTGGATGCTGGTGGCGATCTCCGAGCATCCCGGCTTATCGCTCGGCGAGCTCGCGGCGCGCGTGCGCATCGATCTGCCGACGGCGTCGCGCGTCGTCGCCGCGCTGATGCGCCGCAAGCTGGTGCAAGTCAAAGGCGATGCCAGCGACAGACGCCGCGCCCGGCTACATCTGCGCGCCCCCGGCGAGGTGCTCGCCAGAGAGCTGCAGGGGTTGGCCGCCGCCGTCCGTGCCGCCGTCGTGCACGGGCTCAGCACGGCGGAGCAAACGGCGCTGCGCAGCGGGCTGCGCAAGATCATTGCCAACATGGACCGGCTCCACAACGGGAAGGCCCCAGCTGGAAGCCGGGCCAGCTCAGCCGACCGGGCGCGTGCGAGGACCCTATGACCGAACCGACCCATCCGGCGGCGACGCCACCCTTTGCCCCGGTCGCGGCACCGCGAACGCGCCACCGCTGGTGGCCACGCGTCATTGTGGTCACGTTGCTTGCGTCCGGCGGCTACTGGTTGTTCCAGGACTCGACGAAGCCGCCGTTGGCGGCCGCCGACGCCACGGCACGGTCGGCCAGCCGCGCCGTCCCCATCGTCACCGCGTCGGCGCACCAGGGCGACATGCCGATCTATCTGAACGGGCTCGGCTCGGTCACGGCCTTCAACACCGTCACCGTCAAAAGCCGCGTCGACGGTGAGCTGACGAAGGTCGCCTTTCAGGAAGGTCAGTTCGTCCACGCCGGCGATCCGCTCGCCGAGATCGACGCACGCCCGTTCGAGGTGCAGCTGGAGCAAGCCGAGGGGCAGTTGGCGCGCGACACGGCGCAGCTCCGGGACGCCCAGCTCAACCTGACGCGCTACCGCGAATTGGTGGCCCGCCAACTCATTCCCACGCAGCAGGTCGACGACCAGGCCGCCCTGGTGGCGCAGTACCAAGGCGCCGTCAAGGTGGATCAGGCCGCCATCAACAACGCCAAGCTGCAACTGACCTACTGCCACATCACCGCGCCGATCAGCGGCCGCATCGGACTGCGCCTCGTCGACCTCGGCAATATGGTCCACGCCAACGATCAGAATGGCTTGCTGGTCATCACCCAGGTGCAACCGATCGCCGTGCTCTTCACCATCCCCGAAGACAGTCTCCCACCGGTGCTGACGAAGCTGCGGGCTGGCGTACACCTCCCGGTGGAGAGCTACGACCGGGCGCGCCAAAGCAAGATCGCAGACGGCTCCCTGCTCACGGTCGATAACCAGATCGATCAAAGCACCGGCATGACTCGACTGAAGGCGGTCTTCCCGAACGAGGACAACGCCCTCTTCCCCAACCAGTTCGTCAACGTGCGACTGCTGCTCGACGTCAAGAACGAGGCGGTGCTGGTGCCGCTGGCCGCGATCCAACGCGGGCCGCAGGGAACCTTCGTGTACGTCGTGAAGGCGGACAACACGGTGGAGGCGCGCCCGGTCACGGTGGGACCCACGACGGCGAGCGACGCGTCCATCGAGAAGGGACTGGCCGCCGCGGAGCAGGTCGTCGTCGATGGCGTGGATAAGCTGCGGCCGGGGAGCACCGTCCAGGTACGCACGCCGAAGGATACCGACGCGGCGCCGCCGCAGCCCAACGCATGAATCTGTCCCGGCTGTTCATCCTGCGCCCCGTCGCCACGTCGCTGCTGATGGCGGCGATTCTGTTGGCGGGGGCCATCGCCTATCGGCAGCTGCCGGTTTCGGCGTTGCCGCAGGTTGACTACCCGACGATCCAGGTCCTCACCTTCTATCCGGGGGCGAGCCCCGACGTCATGGCGTCGTCGGTCACCGCACCGCTGGAGCGCCAGTTCGGGCAGATGCCCGGCCTCAACCAGATGACGTCCACCAGCTCCGCCGGCAGCGCGCTGATCACGCTGCAGTTTGCGCTCGACCTCAATCTGGACGTTGCCGAGCAAGAGGTGCAAGCGGCGATCAACGCGGCGACCACCTACTTGCCGCGCGATCTGCCGAACCCGCCAGTCTACAGCAAAACCAACCCGGCGGATGCACCGGTGCTCACCCTGGCGCTGACCTCCAGCACGCTGCCGCTGGCCAAGGTCCAGGATCTGGCCGACACACGGCTGGCGCAGAAGATCTCGCAGCTGCCCGGGGTCGGTCTGGTCAGCATCAGCGGTGGACAAAAGCCGGCGGTGCGCGTGCAGGCCAACCCGACGGCCCTGGCCGCCTACGGCCTCAGTCTCGAGGACCTGCGTGGCGCCATCGCACAGGCCAACGTCAACCAAGCCAAGGGCAACTTCGACGGCCCGCATCAGGCCTACACCATCGGCGCCAACGATCAGCTGCTGGCGAGCGATGACTACCGCCCACTCGTGGTGGCATACCGGAACGGCGCGCCGGTGCGTGTTTCCGACATCGCCGATGTGGTCGATGACGCCGAGAACGTGAAACAGGCGGCGTGGATGAATACCGTGCCGGCCGTCATCCTGAACATTCAGCGGCAGCCGGGGGCGAACATCATCGCGGTCGTCGACCGCATCGAGAAGCTCTTGCCGCAGCTCACGTCCTCGTTGCCGCCGTCGGTGCACGTCGCGGTGTTGACCGATCGCACCGTCACCATTCGGGCCTCCGTGAAGGATGTGCAGTTCGAGCTGATGCTCACCGTGGCCCTCGTGGTCATGGTGCTTTTTCTCTTTCTGCGCAGCCTGTCGGCCACGATCATTCCGAGCATCGCGGTGCCGGTGTCGTTGGTGGGCACCTTCGGCGTGATGTACCTGCTGGGCTACAGCCTCGACAACCTGTCGCTCATGGCCCTGACGATCTCGACCGGCTTCGTCGTCGATGACGCCATCGTCATGATCGAGAACATCGCCCGCTACATCGAGGCGGGCGAGTCGCCACTCCAGGCGGCGCTCAAAGGGTCCGCCCAGATCGGCTTCACCATCGTGTCGCTGACCGTGTCGCTCATCGCCGTGCTCATCCCGCTGCTGTTCATGGGCGACATCGTCGGCCGCCTGTTCCGCGAGTTCGCCATCACCTTGAGCGTCACCATTCTGGTCTCGGCCGTCGTGTCGCTGACGCTGACGCCGATGATGTGCGCCCGACTGCTGCGGCATGCGCCGGAGGCGGCGCAGAGCCGCTTCTACCGCGCCTCGGAGCGCTTCTTCAACGCCACCATTGAGCGCTACGCGACCACTCTGCGCTGGGTGCTCGAGCACCAGACCGCAACGCTGTGGACCGCCGCGGCGACGCTCGTCGGAACCATCTTTCTGTACGTGATCGTGCCGAAGGGATTCTTTCCCGTGCAGGACACCGGCGTGATCCTGGGCGTGTCGGAGGCGTCGCAGACCATATCGTTTGCGGCCATGGCCGAGCGCCAGCAAGCGCTCACCAAGATCATCCTCGAAGATCCGGCGGTGCAGAGCCTGTCGTCCTTCATTGGCGTCGACGGCATCAACACCACGATCAACAGCGGACGCATCCAGGTCAATCTGAAGCCACTCGAGGCGCGGCAGGTGAGCGCCAGCGACGTGATCCGTCGCCTGCAGCCGCAGCTCGGCACCGTGCAGGGCATCACCCTGTTCATGCAACCGGTTCAAGACCTCACGGTGGAGGACCGTGTCAGCCGGACGCAGTACCAATACAGCGTCGAGTGTCCCGATGCGAAGGAGCTGCACGCCTGGGTGCCGCGCCTCGTCGAGAAGCTGCAGACGCTTCCCGAGCTCCGCGACGTGGCGAGCGACCAGCAGAACGGCGGGTTGGGCATGCGGATCGACATCGACCGGGATACCGCTGCGCGGCTGGGGATCACGCCGCAGATGGTCGACGAGACGCTGTACGACGCCTTCGGCCAACGGCAGGTGTCGACGATCTTCACCCAGCTGAACCAGTATCACGTGGTCTTGGAAGTGACCCCGACCTTCCAGCGGGACCCGGAGGCGTTGAAGGACATCTACGTCCATTCGGCGAGCGGAGCACAGGTGCCGCTCAGCGCCTTCACGCGCTTCGCGCCCACGACCACGCCGTTGGCAGTCAATCACCAGGGGCAGTTTCCGGCGGTGACGCTGTCGTTCAACCTTGCACCGGGCTTCGCCTTGGGAGATGCGGTAACCGCGATCGCCGCCGCCGAACGCGAGATCGGCTTGCCGGCCAGCTTTCACGCCAGCTTCCAGGGCACGGCGCAGGCGTTCCAGGCGTCCCTGGCGAATGAACCGTTGCTGATCCTGGCGGCGCTGGTCACCGTCTACATCGTGCTGGGCGTCCTGTATGAGAGTTACATTCATCCGCTGACGATTCTGTCGACGCTCCCCTCGGCCGGCGTCGGCGCGATTCTGGCGTTGCTGGTGTTCCGCAGCGATCTGAGCGTGATCGCGCTGATCGGCATCATCCTGCTGATCGGCATCGTGAAGAAGAACGCCATCATGATGATCGACTTCGCGCTCGATGCCGAGCGCCAGGAAGGCAAGTCGCCGGAGATGGCAATCTACGAGGCCTGCTTGCTGCGCTTCCGGCCCATCATGATGACGACGATGGCGGCGTTGTTGGGCGCCCTGCCGCTGGCGTTCGGCGGCGGCACCGGTGCCGAGCTGCGCCAGCCGTTGGGAATCACGATCGTCGGCGGTCTGCTGCTCAGCCAATTGCTCACGCTCTACACGACCCCCGTCATCTACCTCTTCTTCGACCGGCTGGCGCACCGCCTGGCGCGATGGCGGATCGGCAATCCGATCGACGCGCCGCTGGCGGCGGAGGAGCCGTGAACATCTCTGCCGCCTTCATCAAGCGGCCGGTCGGCACATCGTTGCTGACGTTGGCGTTGGCACTCGCCGGCGCGGTGGCCTTTCGGTTTCTGCCGGTCTCCCCCATTCCGCAGGTCGAGTTCCCGACCATTCAGGTGCAAGCCGCGTTGCCCGGCGCCAGCCCGGAGACGATGGCGTCGGCGGTGGCGATGCCGCTGGAGCGCCAGTTCGGCCGGATCGCCGGGGTCACCGACATGACGTCGACGAGCTACCTCGGCTCGACGGGCATCGTCTTGCAGTTCGATTTGAACCGAAACATCGACGGCGCGGCGCGGGACGTGCAAGCCGCGATCAACGCGGCGCGCGGTCAGCTCCCCAGCAACTTGCCGAACAATCCCAACTACAAGAAGGTCAATCCAGCCGATTCGCCGATTCTGATTTTCGCGCTGACCTCGGACACCGTGGACACCGCCCACATGTACGATGCGGCCGCGTCGATCCTGCAACAGAAGCTCTCGCAGATCGAGGGCGTCGGCCAGGTGATGGTCGGCGGCAGCTCGCTGCCGGCGGTGCGCGTCGACGTGAACCCCATGGCGCTGAACAACTACGGCATCGGCCTCGATCAAGTGCGCACCGCACTGGGTAGCGCCAACGCCAACCGCCCGAAGGGGCAACTCGCCGACGCCACTACGACCTGGGAGCTCAGCACGACGGATCAGCTGCTCAAGGCGGAGCAGTACGCGCCGCTGATCGTGGCCTACCGCAACGGCGCACCGGTACGGGTGGCGGATGTCGCGCAGGTCGAGGACTCTGTCGAGGACGTGCGTTCGTGGGGCCTCGCGAACGGCAAGCCGGCGATTGTCGTGGTCATCTTCCGGCAACCCGGAGCCAACATCATCGAGACGGTCGACCGCGTGCGGGCGCTCATGCCGGAGCTGCAAGCGTCCATCCCGCAAGGGATCGAGATGTCCGTCGTGATCGATCGGACACCGACGATTCGCGCCTCGATCGCGGATGTCGAGCTGACGCTGCTGATCTCGATCGCCCTGGTAGTGCTGGTGGTCTTCGTGTTCCTGCGCAACCCCTGGGCGACGCTGATCCCCGGGGTCGTCGTGCCGCTGTCGCTGATCGGCACGTTCGGCGCGATGTATCTGCTCGGCTACAGCATCGACAACCTGTCGTTGATGGCGCTGACCATCTCCACCGGATTCGTGGTGGACGACGCCATCGTCGTCATCGAGAACATCACCCGCTACCTGGAGCGCGGCCTGCGGCCGCTCGACGCCGCGCTCAAGGGCGCCAGCGAGATCGGCTTCACCGTGCTGTCGATGAGCGCGTCGCTGGTCGCCGTCTTCATTCCGATTCTGCTGATGGGTGGCATCGTCGGCCGGCTGTTCCGCGAGTTTGCGGTGACCCTCTCGGTCGCCATCATCGTGTCGCTCGTTGTCTCGCTGACCACCACGCCGATGATGTGCGCAAAGTTCCTGAAAGCCGAGCCTGGTCGTGCGCACGGTCCTCTGTATCGCGCCAACGAGCGGGCCTTCGAGTGGCTGCTGCATCACTACGAACGCAGCTTGTCCTGGGTGCTGCGCCATGCGCGGCTGACGTTGCTGGTCGCGGCGATCACGGTGTGCGTCAACGTCTACCTGTACATGATCGTGCCGAAGGGATTCTTTCCGGAGCAGGACACCGGCCGCGTCATGGGCGCGATCCAGGCGGATCAGGACACCTCGTTTCAGGCGATGCAACAGAAGGTAACGGAGTTCATGAGCATCGTCATGGCGGACCCGGCCGTCGACACCGCCGTGGCCTTCACTGGGGGGAACCAAGGGAGCACCAACACGGCGCGCATGTTCATGTCGCTGAAGCCGCTGGCGGTGCGCAAGCTGAGCGCCGCGGAGGTGATGGCGCGACTCCGCCCCAAGCTCGCCGCCGTGCCCGGCGCCAGCTTGTTTCTGCAGTCGATTCAGGATCTGCGCATTGGCGGGCGCCTCAGCGGCGCGGCGTATCAGTTCACGCTGCAAGGCGACGACCTCGCGGAGCTGAATCGCTGGGCACCACGCATGTTGCGCAAGTTGCAGACGTTGCCCGGCTTGGTGGATGTGAACAGCGATCAGCAGAACCGCGGGCTGCAAGCCTCGGTGGAGATCGACCGCGATACCGCCTCGCGGCTGGGGGTGACGTCGCAGATGATCGACGACGCCCTGTACGATGCCTTCGGGCAACGGCAGGTGTCGACGATGTACACGCAGCTGAACCAGTATCACGTGGTGATGGAGGTCGCGCCGGAGTTCTGGCAGAGCCCCGAGACGCTGCGCGACATCTACGTGCGGTCGACGAGCGGCACGCAGGTGCCGCTGAGTGCGTTCGCCCACTTCGCGCCGACGACCACGGCCCTCGCCGTCAATCACCAGGGACAATTCCCCGGCATCACCCTGTCGTTCAACCTCGTGCCCGGGGTCGCGCTGGGTGATGCGGTGACGGCGATCGACGCCGCCGAACGGGAGCTCGGGCTGCCGGCCAGCATTCGCGCCAATTTCTCCGGCACGGCGCAAGCCTTCCAGTCGTCGCTCGCCAACGAGCCGGTGCTGATCCTGGCGGCACTGCTTGCCGTCTACATCGTGCTGGGCATCCTGTACGAGAGCTACATCCACCCGCTCACCATTCTCTCGACGCTGCCGTCGGCCGGGGTGGGCGCCATCCTGGCGCTGCTGCTGTGCCGCGTCGACCTCAGTGTGATCGCGCTGATCGGCATCATCCTGTTGATCGGCATCGTGAAGAAGAATGCCATCCTCATGATCGACTTCGCCATCGAGTTGGAGCGGGCGAACCGAACGCCGCCGGAGGAGGCGATCTACCAGGCCTGCCTGCTGCGCTTCCGGCCGATCATGATGACCACCATGGCGGCGCTGTTCGGCGGGTTGCCGCTGGCAGTGGGCCGCGGCACCGGTGCCGAGCTGCGGCAACCGCTCGGCCTCGCCATCGTCGGCGGGTTGATCGTCAGCCAGCTGCTCACCCTCTACACGACGCCAGTCATCTATCTCTATCTCGACCGCTTCAATCTGTGGGTGCGCCGCCTGCGGCACAATGTAGTGCGCCTGCCGCAGGCGGCGCCGCAGTTCAACTGAATCGAACCGCGGGGCTCGCGGCCCCGCCGCTTGCTTCTGGCTTGCCGGGCGCTCGGCCGGTGGTTCAGGCAGCCTGCAGCCCTGGGTCCTCCGCAAGCTGCTCCAGACGTTTCTTGAACTCACCAGCCGTCGCTGGCCGCCGATCGCGATCGACGTGCAGCACCTCGCTGAAGAACGCCCACAACGGGGCCGAGCAATCATTTGCGGGGAAGTGTGGTAGCTGCGCGTGTCTAATGGCATCGAGTGTCTGCGCCCAGGTGCTGCGTCGGAATGGATGCTGGCCACTGGTCGCCTCGAGGAGCAACACGGCGAGGCTCCACAAATCGAACGACGCGTCGCACGGCTCGTTGCACAGGGCCTCGGGTGACATGTAGAGCGGGGTTCCAATCAGTCCCTCGGTGCCGGTCTGTGACGGCGACGACGGGGCTGGCGCAGCATGCGTGTGGACCGCACGCTCGGCGACGATCCGCGCAACTCCGAAATCGAGGAGCTTCGGCACGGTTGCCGCCGTATACCCGATGTTGCTGGGCTTGACGTCGCGGTGCAGGATCCCTGCAGCATGAAGGCGTTCCAAGGCATCCGCCAGGACGCAACCGAGATGGAGGACCTCGACTGCCCGCATCGGCCCGCGCTGTAGACGGTCCGCCAACGTCCCTCCCTCGAGGTATTCGACGATCAGGACCGGCGTGCTCCTCCACGTTTCGATGCCGTAGAGCACGGCGAGATTCGGGTGTACGACAGCAGCCATCGCGCGCGCTTCGCGGCGCAATCGCACCGAATCCTCCGGCGACGTCTTCGGCAACGTCTTGAGGGCAACAATGCGATGCAAGGCGAGATCGACGGCTCGATAGACGACTCCCATACCCCCCCGACCGATCTGCCGTTCGAGCTGAAATTTCCCGAGGACGACGAAGGGCAGAAGGGCAGGCTCCAACTCGCCGCGGCAGTGCCCGCACGACGTCGAAGCTGCGGAGTGCACCGCATGACACGTTCGACATTCCATTCCCAAGGTGTCGTGCCATGGGAGCGCCGGTTGCTTTGCGAGAGGCAGGTCCGGTGCTCGCGCCAAGATCCGGGTTTCCAAGGTCGCGGCGCCGGAGGCCGCAATGAGCGACAGAAGCTGGCGGTCGTCCCGCGTGTAGGGAAGCTCGCTGCGCTTCATCCCGAGTACGATCACACCGATCACCGCGTCATGCGAGGACAGCAACGGCAAGAGCAGGCGTGCACCGGCTTCCGCCAGCCATTCACGGTCAGCCTGCGGGAGGTCGCGAACTTCCGGGACTGCCTTCTCGAGATCGATACTCAGTGGCTCGCCGGCCTCAGCAAGCAACAGGGCAAGCTTCGATGCCGTGCTGAGCGGCCGGACACCGCCACGTGGCGGGCGCAACTCGCCGTGGCTCGGATCAGCGAAGAGCACCGCCATGGATTCCAGGTGGAGCGCACGGTCAATTTCCCCCATGAGCAGATCGGCCAACTCGGTCGTAGTCGACGCCGCACGACTCCGCTGCACGAGCCCGACGAGTATCTGGTGTGCATCGTAGCCTTCGCGAAAGAAGGTTCGATCGATGGTCTCACCAACGCGGCGCCGCAGTCGGATCATGACGACGCCGAAGGCGGCGGCTAGCGCCAGCGGCAACACGGAGGCGCCACTCAGCAGGGCGCTCAATGTCCGGTGGCGAAGTCGGTAGAGGTCCCACGCCACCCACATGAAGGGTCCGGCCGCGACGCCGGTGACCAGCGTACGCGCAACGGCATACTGCAGCGCTAGCTGCAGCAGCAGGCGAAAATCGAGAACATGCTCGACGAGCACGGCATACGTCGTGGTGATCGGAACGGTGAGAATGAGGACTTGGATGAGCGGCATCACGCGCGCGTGCACGCGCGGCGTATCCATCGTCGAAGCGAACGCTGGCCAGAGCGAATACAGAAGGATGTACAGCGATACGGGCACCGCCGCAGCAAGCAACCCCGTCAAGAAAAGCAGCAGCCGCCGTCGTTCTTCGATCTGTGCGGTACTGGTCTTCCAGAGCGCAAATGGCACGACCGGCAAACTGAGGCCATACACAATGCTCCAGTACTGGCTATTGGGAACGCGCGCCGCGAGCAGCGTCGGCACGGCTGGCGGAACATGCGGCAGTACGAGAATGGCGTTGGCAAGAAAGAGCAACGTGCCGAGGGTGCCGGAAACGTAGACCGCCCAGCGCTCGACGCGGCGCACCGACCGGCGTGCGACCCCGCGTGGAAAGTCAGAGAAGAAACGCCACAGAAAATACGGCAGGTAAGCATCGACCGAGACAGCAAGCGGGACGCGGGCCAGAAACAGCTGTGGCACTGCATTGGCGAGCATCGTCAACGGCCGCAAGGCAAAGGACGATGCAACCAGCAGAAAAACCGTACCGAGATCGACTGGTCGCGAGTTGGTGCCGGCCCCGTAGATCAGCAGCGCACCGGCCGCGCTGAACACGCCCATTTGGATGAGCGATAGCCACGCGGGAATCGCGAGGGGCACGCTGGGTGGTACGCGGAGACTCGCAACCACCCCCAGGCAGGCGAGGACAATTTTTGCGGCCGCCGTGGTCACCAGCACGATCGTGAACGCTCGCGAGAGCGTTCGATCGCCGACCACGGACCAACCTTTTACAGTCGGCCCTACTGACAACTCACCTCTTCCGTGAAGCGCCGGTGCCTCGCCAGCTTGCTAGCACGCACCACCCAGTATGTGCACAGCACCCTTCTTCTTGCTCAGGCGCTTCATCGCGGCCAGTTGCTCGTTGTGCACCGCGTTCCAAGCGTATTCGAAGTTCGCGGCGGAAATGGGCGAACTGCCGGCTTGGTCCTTGGCCAACCTGCCGGCTCGCTTGGCACATTGCATCGTTGCGTCGTATGGAAAATTTTCGAGCCCATCCTTCAGGTGCAATTTGATTGGTGGACCGGACAACTCACGACCCTTACTTAGGACGTCATCCGGGATGGTGGTTATCTGCGCACCCCGCTTTGAATGCGGCCCACAACAGGACGCCGACCAGGTCGGCGTCCTCCAGACCGTCGCACGGGGGTGGTGTCGGCTCGGCGGCAATGGCCGCGTGCGACAGGAAGCCGAGCGCGCCGGTGGCGGCGGCCAATTCCAACAGCGATCGTCGTGTTAGCGTATGCCTTGCTTTTGGCATCGCGGTCCCTCCCTCGCTCCCCATGTATTTCGGCGAGGGCAACAGTGTCAAGGCAGCCAGCCGCGTGGTTCCGTTGGACAGTCACGGCCGAGGTATGCTTGAGAACTACAGAGGTATGTCCCGTATGCGAACCTTTCGTGGATGGCTCCGTGAGCCGCTGCTTCACTTTGTCGTACTCGGCGCCGCGTTGTGCGCCGTGTATCGCTGGGCCGCACCCGCGCCGACCGCGCAGATCGTACTCTCGCCCAGCGTGATCCAAGGCTTGCGACAAGACCACCTGCGCCGCACCGGCAGCGTGCCGACGCGCGAGGAGGAGGACGGGTTGATCCAGCGCTTCGTCGACGACGAGGTGCTGTATCGCGAAGCGGTCGCGCAAGGCCTCGATCGCGGCGACGTGATCGTGCGGCGGCGCTTGGTGCAGAAGATGGAGTTCGTGCTCGAAAACCTCCAGCCTCCGGTGGCGCCGACCGACGCCGAGCTGCGCACTTACGCGGCCGCCCACAGCGAGCGCTACAGCGTGCCCGCGCGCGTCGCCCTCTCTCACGTGTTCCTCAGCAGCGATCGCCATCCCGCCGATGCCGAACTGCTCGCGGAACAGCTGCGCCAAGCCGTGTTACGTGGCGCCGATCCCTCTACGCTCGGCGATCCGTTTCTGCGCGGCCGCGAGTTCTCGCTACACAGCGAACAGGAGATCGCCACGATCTTCGGCGCCAGCTTCGCCGCGCAGATCATGCAGCTTCCCGCCGATCAGTGGTCCGCGCCCATCCGGTCCAGCTACGGTGTCCACCTGGTGCGCGTGACCCAGCGCCAGGCGGCGACGCCGCCCGACGACACGACGCTGCGTACGACCGCGCTACGCGACTGGCAGGAGGAACAGCGGGCCGCCGCCAGCCGCGCGGCGTTGGCACGCCTGCGCCAGCGCTACGACGTGCAGATCGCGTCGGCGCAGCGGCCACGCGATCAGGTGGCGCAGGCACGATGAGACGGCTGCAGCTGGCGTTGGCGGTTGTCGTCGGGCTCGCCGCCCACACCGCCGTCGCCCACACCTTCGAGCCGGCGCTGCTCGATCTGCAAGAAGGAGCGCCGGGTGTCTTCACGGTCACGTGGCGGCCACCCGGTCCGGAGTCCGGGGCACGGCTACCGGGTGATGCGGAGCTGCTGCCGGCGTTGCCCGAATCCTGCCGCCAAGTCGCCGCGCCCGCACTGGGTGACGGCGAGGCGCCGATCCGTTGGCAGGTCGACTGCGGTGCCACGGGTCTGCGCGGACAACCGATCGCCATGCCCGGGCTCGACGGCGGCCGCGTCGACGTCGTCGTGCGCCTGACCTGGCGCGACGGCGCGACGCTCAGCGGCGTGCTGCGCAGCGGTGCCAGCACGTTGCTGGTGCCCGGCGCGTTGATTGCGTCCGGTACCCCCGCGCTCGCCGTGTCGGGAACCTACTTCCGTCTCGGTGCGGCACACGTTCTGGGGGGCGTCGATAGTCTGCTGTGCGTGCTCGCTTTGCTGTTGCTCGCCCCGGTGTGGGGCATGCGGTTCAAGGCGATCAGCGCCTTCACGGTAGCGCACAGCCTGACGCTGGCGCTCGCCGGGCTCGGCGTGGTGCACGTTCCAGCGGCCCCCGTCGCAGCCTTGATCGCGTTGAGCATCCTGCTGCTGGCGCGGGAGCTGACGCGGCCGGCCGACGCGCCGCCGACCTTGACGCGGCAGCGTCCGTGGGTGGTTGCATTCATCTGTGGTCTGCTGCACGGCTTCGGCTTTGCCGGCGCTCTGGCCGCGATCGGGCTGCCGGCGGATCAGACCGGGCTGGGGTTGCTATCGTTCAACCTCGGCGTCGAAGCCGGCCAGTGGCTCTTCGTGATTGCCGTCGTCGGCCCCATCGCGTGGCTGATGCGCGCCACGCCCGCGCGGCCGCGCCTGCGATTGGTTCCGGCATACGCCATCGGGGCGCTGGCGGCGGCGTGGGTGTTCCAGCGGGTGCAGCACTTCTGGATGTAGGGGAAAGGGCATGGGCATGGGCATGATGAAGGGTCCTGGCGCGTTGCTGTTGTTGGTGGTGGCCGTCGTGGCTGCGGGTTGCGGGGAAGACGACAATCTTGGGCTGGTCCCCACGGCGACGCCGATTGCGGCAACCGCCACGGCGCCACCGGCAAGCACGGTGACCGCGACGCCCACCGGCTACATCGAGGCACGCGAGCCGTGCGCCGAGCACAACCCGCTGCGTAACGCCTACTTCGGTGATCTGCATGTGCACACGACCAATTCCTTCGACGCGCACAGCTTCGACGTGCGCACGACACCGATGCAAGCCTACCGCTTCGCACAAGGCGAGCCGGTGGCGTTGCCGCCGCTCGACGCCGAGGGCAACGGCACGCAGACGTTGCAACTCGATCGTCCGTTGGATTTCGCCGCGGTCACCGACCATTCCGAATACCTCGGCGAGGTCGAGCTGTGCTCGACGCCGGGCTCGGCGGCGTACGACTCGGACAGCTGCCAGACCTTCCGCGCCGGGGGCAACGACGCCGTGCGCAAGTTCGGCACGGCGCTCACGTTGTCGCGTCCCAAGCGCTTTACCGATATCTGCGGCGCCGACGGCCAAGGCTGCGCGCCGACCGCCGGCGAGGTGTGGCGCCGCATCCAGGAGGCCGCCGACGCGGCGTACGACAAAACGGCGCGCTGCGCCTTTACTTCCTTCGTGGCGTACGAGTACTCCTTCAACCCGGCGGCCAGCACCCTGCACCGCAACGTCATCTTCCGCACCGATCGCGTGCCCTTCCCAACTTCGACCTTCGAGGAGCCGACGCCGCAGGGGCTGTGGACCGAGCTGAAGAGCACCTGCATCGATGCCGACATCGGCTGCGACGTGCTGGTCATCCCGCACAATTCAAACGAGAGCAACGGCAAGATGTTCCTCGTCCAGTATCCCGGCGCCACCGGCGTCGAGGATGAACGCGCGCAAGCGACGTTTCGCGCCGCCATGGAGCCGGTGGTGGAGATCTACCAGCACAAGGGTGACTCCGAGTGCATGAACGGCTTGTCGGGCATCATCGGGCAGCCCGACGAGCTGTGCGACTTCGAAAAGCGCCGGCGGCCGCCGTTCCCGGACTGCGGCGACGGCACCGGGCAGACCGGCACCGCGAGCGGCGGCTGCGTGTCGCGCCGCGACTTCGTCCGTTTCGCCTTGCTCGAAGGCTTGAAGGAGGCCGATCGTCTGGGCGTGAACCCATATCAGCTCGGCATCATCGGCAGCACCGACACGCACAACGGCACGCCGGGCGCGACGGTGGAGCGCACCTTCATCGGCCACCGTGGTACCGACGACGCCTCGCCGGAGCAGCAGCTCGGCCCCGGCGTGCTCACGCCGGGTGGCATCACCTTCAGCCCGGGTGGGCTCGCCGGCGTGTGGGCCGAGGAAAACTCGCGACCGGCGTTGTTCGATGCGCTGCGCCGGCGCGAGGTGTTCGGCACCAGCGGCACGCGCCTGACCGTGCGCTTCTTCGGTGCCTGGGACTTGCCGTCGGATGTCTGTGGCGATCCCAACATGATCGCGCAGGGCTACGCTCGGGGCGTGCCGATGGGCGGCGTGCTCGCGCCGCGGCCGGCAGGTGCCGGCGCGCCGACCTTCGTCCTTTCGGCGATGCGCGACCCGGGCACCGCGACTCATCCCGGCACGCCGCTGCAGCGGCTGCAGATCATCAAGGGGTGGGTGGAGCAGGGTGAAGCGCACTATCAGGTCTTCGACGTCGCCGGCGATCCGAACAACGGTGCCACGGTTGACGAGAGCACTTGTGTCACCAGCGGCACGGGTGCCGACTCGCTGTGCGCGGTGTGGACCGACCCGGCCTTCGATCCGACGCGACAGGCGTACTATTACGTGCGCGTCTTGGAGAACCCGAGCTGCCGGTGGAACGCCTACACATGCAACCGTCTGCCGCCGGATCAGCGCCCGGCGACCTGCTCCGATCCGACCTTCCCGAAGACCATTCAAGAACGCGCCTGGTCGTCACCGATCTGGTACGCGCCGGGGGCGTGACCGGCGTCGGCCGGCGGCCGCAGCAGCTCTGGCGCAATCCACTGCATCGGTTCGCCGGGCGGAGTCCAGCGCACGGTACACAACCCTTCGAGGTTCGGGCGGCAGCGCAGCCGCAGCGGGTAGGTGCCTGGTTCCAGGTGCGCCGTCGTCGATCCGCCACGCTCGAGCGCGACCTGTGTCCCGATGCTGAGGCTCCCGGTCGACACGTCGGCGATGAGCTCGAAGGCGTAGTCTCCCGAATTGGGCACGGTCAATCGTCCGACCCACTCAATGCTGCCGACGCGCTCCACCTGGTCCGCCGCCTGCCAGCGAAACGGCCACTCTTCGATTCGTTCAAGGATGACGGCGCCGTCCCAGTTCGCGCCGCGGTAGTAGCGCGCGAGCAGCCCCGGGCCCTCAGCAGCGCGCGCCTCACACTCGGCTGGTGCGGCGGCCGCGCCAGCGGGGAGTGTCAACGCGAGGATCGGCGCGTTGGATGAGAACGGATTCTTGACGGCGACAGCCATCGGGTAGTGACGGCGAATCTGTCGTGCCGCCGCGTCTGCCACCACGGGGTCGAGGACGAATACGGCGTCGTGCGCATGATCCAGTTGACCGCACAGCGCGTCGGTCAAACTCGACACGTCGCGAACGGTGCGGCCGTACGCGATGAGTTGAAAGACCATGTCGCGTGAGGCCGGACGAAACCCGACCGTGTAGTAGATTGCCGCGGGGCTACCCGCTTGGACGAAGCGCGCCATGGCGACATCAGGGGCGTCACTACGGTCGGCGACGTAGTCGCGCAAGTAGCGGAGGTTGATCGGAAGGATGACCGCCGTCAATGCCGTGAGCGCAGCGGCCTGCATGGCCCCGGCGTGACGTCCGAACCGCGCCAACACGAAGCGGTCGATCGCTGCACCCGCCAATCCGGCCGCGATCGCCAGCCCCGGGATGATCGGTCCGGTGCGGTAGTTGGGGCTGCCGGTGAGGACCTGCCCGAGAATGAACGTGCACGCAACCCACGCCAGCACCAGGAAACCCTTGCTGTCGCGTGGGCGCGCCAAGGCCACGCACAGGCCGGCGAGCCCCAGGGTCAGCGACAGCGGATCGATGATCGCGTGCGGCGACGCATCGTGCGGTCCGTTCCAGGCGCCCGCTCCGACGTAGATCGCCGCAGCGTGTTGCACTTGCGAGGCCAGGATCTCGGCGGTAGCCGAGATCGACCACCCCGCCTGCCGCATGCGCCACACCGGTGAGCCCTCATCGATCATGGAGACCTGACGGTAGCGGCCCACGGCGGCGAGCACCCCTTGGTCATGGTGGTACGGGCCCAGGAAGAGCGCCGCTCCAAAGGCGATGACCAGCACCGACATCACACCATCTCGCCAAGACACGCCCCCCATCAGGGTCCGGTGCGCCAGCCACAGGAGCGCCACCGGGACGACGACACGGGCCGGATCGTAGACCAGAAAACTGGTTCCCAGCAGCACGCCGCCCATGAACTCCAGAAACCGGTTGCGCTCGTCAGTGCCGGCGACGAGCGCGAGCAACGCCGCCGGCACCACCACGAGTGGCGGCATGTTGGGATAGGTCGTGCGCGAGAAGACGATGTGCCAGAACGAGCACCCGAGAACGGTCACGGCGACCGTTGCCCCCGCCCGGCCCACCAGCCGAACCGCCAGCATGTAGGTGAGCAGCAGCGACAGCAGACCATACAGCGCCGAGGCCAGCCGCACGGCCAGCAGCGGCCGCACGAACAACGCGGGCCAGACCTGCAACACCTCCGCCATGTAGTTTGCACTCACGCATGCCGCGTCCCGGCCACCGAAAATCTCCCACGCATGCTCCCGTATCGAGCTCAGGCCGTACAAGGAGTAACACGCTTCGTCGGAGGTGACGCGAAAGGGAGCATCCTCGAGCCACAGCAGCCGCGGCACCATCAGCAGCGAGATGGCGATCGCGGCCCACAGCGTCGCGCGGCTCGGACGCGGCAAGCGCCAGCGGGAGAAAAGGGCAACCGCCCACGGTACGATGGCTCCGAGCCATACGAGCGTCGATGCCTTCGGAGCCAGATGCTGCGCGACCACCCACCAGTAGGCCCAGACCGCCGTCCCGACTACCGCACAGATATACCGCACCAACCGTGGGAGGCCCCCCATCGGCCGGAACACTGGCACTTCGCGACGTAGAACTCAACTCAGTGCCGAATCCCTCCGCTTCCGCCGTGACGTACCGTTGCGCGCCCGATCGTCCCGTGGGTTTCGCCGGCGGTCAAAAGCCGTCGCGTTCCGCACGGACGTAATGCGAGTCCGTCTTGGTGTCTTCCAATGCCGATGAACGCCGCCGGGTGCTGTTCCGGTTCGATCGAACCACCGCGCCTTCCAACCCTACCGCAGCTCGACGTTGGCGCCCGGCACCGGCTGTGACGCCTCGGCGCGGCCACCGAGGCAGCGCGCCAGAAACGCCTCGGCGCGGCCGTAGAAGTCCAGCCGGTTCTCCGGACGCGCGAAGCCGTGACCTTCGTCGGTGTAGACCGCGTAGGTGACGGACAGCTGCTTGGCGCGTAGCGCGGCGACCATCTGATCGGCCTCGCGGATGTTGACCCGCGGGTCGTTGGCACCTTGCGCGATCAGTAGCGGGGCACGAATGGCGTCGACGTGGAACAGCGGCGAGATGCGCCGATTCAACGCGTCGTCGGTCAGCACGTCGCCGATGCGGCGCACGAACAGGTTCAACACCGGCGCCCAGTACGGCGGAATCGCCTGCAGCAGGGTCCGCACGTTCGACGGTCCGACGATGTCGACACCACACGCGTAGAGCTGCGGCGTGAACGTCAGGCCGGCGAGCGTGGCGTAGCCGCCGTATGAGCCGCCGTGGATCGCCACACGCTTCGGATCGGCGATGCCTTCCTTGATCGCCCACTGCACCGCATCCGTGAGATCGTGCTGCATGGCGCCGACACCCCACTGCCCGTTGCCGGCGTTGAGGAACTTCTTTCCGAAGCCGGTCGAGCCGCGGAAGTTCACCTGCAGCACGGCGTAGCCGCGATTGGCCAGCCACTGCGCCTCGGCACTGTACCCCCACACGTCACGCGCCCACGGCCCGCCGTGCACATCCAGCACCAGCGGCAGGTGCCGCGCCTCCACTCCGACCGGCACGGTCAAGTACGAGACCAGTTCCAAGCCGTCGCGCGCCGCAATCACGAGCGGCTTCATCGACGCCAGCGTGTAATGCTCCAACTCCGGGCGGTCCGCGAAGAGGAAGTCGGCCTGCTTGGTGTCGCGGCGATAGGCGTAGTAGCGCGCCGGACCATCGTCGGGGCGATAGACCACGATCCAGATCCGATCGGCCCGATCACGGCTGAGAAACGCCAGGGTTCCCGCGTGTACCTTCGACAGTGCGTCGAAGTCGGTGCGCACCGCTGGATCGAGTACCTGCCACTCGGAGCGCAGGTAGTCGAACGACACCGCCTGAACGACTCGGCTCTCCGGCTGCAAGAAGATGGTGCCGGGATCGACGCGGGCATTGTGCGCCAGTGTCTCCAACTCCGCGCCGCTTGCGACGTCGACCGTGACGAGTCGGCTGGTGTCCGTACCCAGCGAGGTCTCGACATACAGACCCCGTCCGTCGGCGGTGAACGCGATCGCCGCGCCGTTCTCTTCGAACGGCCAGGTGATCAGATCGCGCCAGGGCGCGTCGCCACGGTCGCGTACCCGCAGAATGCTGCTGCCGTCGCGTGGGTTGGTGGCGAAGGCCGCGCGGATCTGAAAGTCGGTGTCGGTAAACCAACCGACGACGTCGCCGGGATTCTGGGTGTCGGGAACCACCGCGCCGGTGCTGAGGTCGACGCGGTACATATCGAACACTTTCCGATCACGCAGGTTGAGGCCGACGAGCATCTCATTCGGCCGATGCCGGTCGACCATCAGGTTCTGCGCCCGAATGCCCTGGAACGGTGTCAGGTCGCGCACCACCTTGGTCGCCACGTCGACGCTGTAGACGTGCCAGTTCTCGTCGCCGGCGACGTCCTGCTGGTACAACAGGTGAACACCGTCCTCGGCCCAGACGTGCGAGCGAATGCCGCGGTGGGTGTCGTTGGTCACCATGGCATCGTCCGCCTTGCCGAGGGTGCGGACCCACACGTTGAGCACGCCTGCAGCTGACGGCGCCAGGTAAGCGAGGCGAGTGCCGTCCGGCGAGATCAGCGGCGATGCTTTCGTGGGATTGCCGAACAGCACCGCACGCGGAATCTGCGGCGGCAGGTCGGCAGCGCCGGCGCTCGCCGCCAGCAGCGCGATGAGCAGCGTTGGGAATAGCCTTCGCCATGGCATGGTCGCGCCATTGTGGCAGGCGCGCTGTGTGCCGCAAGAGCGGTCGTAGTCCGCGCCGGCTTCTGGTAGCAGGAGGTCCATGCGCTACGGCATCGCGTTGCCCAACTACGGTCCGTTGGCGACGCCGGAGAATCTCCTGCGGCTGGCGCGCCACGCCGAACTGCGCGGCATCGACTCGGTCTGGGTCAGCGACCATGTGATCGTGCCCGATCACGTCGAGTCGAGCTACCCGTACGATCGCAACCCGCAGCCGGCGGCGGCGTTGATGCAGCGGCTCGAGCACTTCTACGATGCGCTGACCACGCTGGCGTTCCTCGCCGGTGCGACGACGCGGATCCGGCTCGGTGTCAGCGTGTACGTCGTGCCGCTACGCAATCCCGTGCTAACCGCGAAGACGGTCGCGAGCCTCGATGCCCTGTCGGGTGGGCGGGTGATCTTCGGTTGCGGCGTCGGCTGGCTGCGCGAGGAGTTCGACGCGTTGCATGCCGACTTCGACGCGCGCGGCGCGCTTACCGACGAGTACCTGCGCATCTGTCGAGATCTCTGGATCGCCGACGTGGTTCACTTTGCGGGGCCGCGATATCTCGCGCCGCCGGTGCGCGGGCGGCCGAAGCCCGTGCAGCAGCCGCACCCGCCGATCTGGATCGGCGGCAACAGCCTGCCGGCGCTGCGCCGCGCCGCGCGTTACGGCAACGGTTGGCATCCGATCGACCTGAGCCCGCCCGAGGTTGCGACGCACGTGCGGACGCTGCGTGATCTGTGCGCCACCGTCGGACGCGACGCGGGAGAGATCACCGTGAGCCTGCGGCGAACCATTCGCGTGCTCGACGCCGACCCACATCCCGCCGAGTGGCTGGCGGGAACGGCGACGAAGATCCGAGCCGACGTCGCGGCGTACGCCGCCGCCGGCGCCGAGTACCTGGTGCTGAACACGCGTCACGCGCGCACCATCGACGAGATGGTCGAGCAGATCGATCGCGTTGTCCTCGAGGTGTTCGGAGGACGCTGATCTGGCAAATCCTGGTCGACAGTCGAGAGTTCAGAGTCGAGAGCAGTCGGTCCAAGACTCTCAACGCTCGACTCTGAGCTCTCGGCTCGACTTCCCCATGGCCGCCGCGCGCAGATGCGCCGCCAACTCGGCGACCGGCACCCGGGCGTTGCGCCCTGACGTCGACGGCATGAGGTAGGCGGGACGGCCGCCGAAGCCGTCCGCGATCCACCCGGGCTGGGCGCGGCGATCGACCGCCTGCCGCCATCCGTCCAAGCCGACGAAGCACAGTGCCGCCGGCCGGTACAGACAAACCAGGCTCTCCAAGCGCCGCAAGCCGTCGGCGTACTCGTCGCGGCGCAGCTCCGCTGCCGCCGCGCTCGCCCGCTTGACGAGATCGGTCATGCCGATGCCGCGGCGTAGCGCGTCGAGGGGATCACGCTCGTGCGCGATCAAGCCGGCGGCGCGCGCCGCGCTCCAGAAGCGATTGCCGGGACGCGCAAACGGCACGCCGGCGTCCGCCGAGTAGAGGGAGGGATTGAGGCCGCACACCAACAGGCGAAGGTCCGGCGCCACGAGATCGGGAAGGGAGCGAGCCCGGCGTGCGCGCACCCGCAACCAGAATGTGTCGGCCACCGAGTCGATCTCAATGGCCTCGAAGCCAGCGCCGTCGAGCAACGCCCGCGCCCGTTCGACAGTGTGCAAGGAGAAGAGCCGCTGCGGAAACGTGTCGTCGCCGAACCGGCGCTCGGTCTCACCGCATGCCAGCTCTTCGGCCGTCGTCTCCACTTGCCGAAGATCGGCGAGCGTCAACTCGACGGGCGCGTCGAGACGCAGCGCCGCGTGCAGCCGGGCGAGCGCCAGCGGCAGATCGCCACACGGCAGGTGCTGGTACGACCCCGAAGCCCAGGCGCCG
>Ga0335069_10002571_pt1 | contig 27849 bp, 17 predicted proteins | sample Lox_Sample_11_FD_206714 | JGI IMG/M metagenome (GOLD analysis project Ga0335069, IMG submission 206714) | Soil microbial communities from Loxahatchee National Wildlife Refuge, Florida, United States - Lox_Sample_1.1 | ecosystem: Environmental > Terrestrial > Soil > Wetlands | place: USA...
GTCATCAGACTGGCGAAGCTGGTCAGGCCGTTGACCGTGAATTCATAGGTCTGGTTGGCGGTCAATGTGACCGCGATCCAGTCGTGGTCGCCGGCCGTCTCCAGGACGCCCGTGGTGCTGCCGCCAACCGTCAGGTGGCCTGGCCTCGTGGGGTTGTCGGTATCGTCGTCGGAGTAGGCGGCGGCGCTGACCGTGTAGGTTTCGGGCGATCCGCTGTTTCCCGGATCGGAGATGTCCAGGTAGTAGGTGCCCGTCTGCGTGGGCGTGAAGGCCAGATAGTTGGTCTGGGGGCCGCCGTATTCTGAAATACCGGGCGAACCCTGGTTAAGCCCAAGCGAGCCGGGCGCGAACGTTTGAAGGACGGCCAAGTCGCTCAAACCGGTGACAGTGAATTGATACGACTGGTCGGCGGTGAGGGCGACAGCGATCCAGTCATGTTCGCCGAGAACCGACAGCGTTCCCGTCGTGCTGCCGCCGACGGTCAACAGCCCGGCGTTCGAGGGATTGTTGGTATAGTCCGGCGCGACGGTGACGACGCTCACATGGTAGTAGGTGGAGGCGGTCGCGTAACCCGGATCGGAAACATCGAGGTAGTATCGGCCCGTCGTGGTCGGAGTGAAGAACAGATAGGAATCTTGGGCGCCGCCGGAGTATGCCTGCGCGTTGGTTGCTTGATTGGTTCCTGTCGATCCTGGCGGATACATCGTCAGGACGGCGTAATTGGTCAGGCCGTGTTCGGTGAATTCATAGGCTTGGTTGGCCGTCAGATTTACCGCGAACCAATCGTGATCGCCGGCCACCTCCAGGTTGGCGTAGGTCGGGGTCCCGCCTACAGCCAGTTGAGCGGGGTGCGTGGGGTTGTTGGTGAAGTCGTCCGTCACCGTGGCCCCGCTGATCGTGTAGGTCTCGGTCGACAAGGCGGCGGTCGGATCGGAAATATCGATATAGTACGTGCCCGAGGTCGTGGGCGTGAGGGTCAGATAGTTGGTTTGGGCGTTGCCGGGATAGACCGTGACGTTGGTTGGGTTGGCGCTCGCGACCGGCCCCGTCGACCCGGGGGCGTAGGTCATCAGGACCGCCTGATCGTCCAGTCCGCTGATCGTGAATTCGTAAGTCTGGTTCGCCGTCAGGGCGACGGCGATCCAATCGTGTTCCGTGCCGTATTCGAGCGTGCTTGTGAGACTGCCGCCGATCGTCAGATGGCCAGCGGTCCCGGGTGTGTCGCCCAGGTGCGCCGGCGGCGCGCCCAGATTGAGGGCCGTGACCGTGTAGGTCTCGACCGAACCCGAGTAACCGGGATCAGAGATATCCAGGTAGTACGTGCCTGTGGCCGTCGGCGTGACGGTGAGAGTCGCCGCTTGGGACGTGCCCCCGGGCGAAAAGAGCGTGACCGTGCCTTGGTTCGTGCCGGTCGATCCGGGCGGGTACAGAATCAGGCTGGCGAAATTGGTGAGGCCCGTGACCGTGAACTGATAGGTCTCGTTGGCCGTCAACGCGACGGCGACCCAGTCGTCGTCGCCGGCGACCTCCAGGCTGCCTGACACCACGTTAGTCAAACCCGTCATGATGATTACTCAGCGCAAAGAGTGTGCCCGGCGGGCGCACACGCCGGACGACCATCCCAAACCGCCGAAAGAATTGTCCGGCAGTCGCTATCAAATTGATAATTTTGATAACCTTGCCTGTCTCACGGCCGATACAATGGCGCGTGGCGGCCCCGGACCCAGGCGGTTCGCTCAGCCTGGCGAGGTCTCACGGCCCGGCCGGCGATACCGGCTGCGACGGCGGCGGCGGTAGCCTCTTAAGGGCCGGCGAGGTCAGGTGATCCAGCGTTGAGGGCAGGATCTCCCACGGCACGGCCCCCGCCCAGCGCACCCGATCGAAGGCCTTGGCCGGGTCATAGAGATTGACGCCGGGGACCAGCAACTCGGCTTGGAGCAGACCCATGGCGGCCAGCAAGTTGGCGGCTGAGACATAGGCGTCGTGTCGCGCGGACGAACGCTCGAGTTCCGCCTCGCGCAGGCTCTGCTCGATATACAGGACCTCCAGCGTCGAGCGCAGATCGGCGCGATGCTCCTTTTGCACGCCCTCATAGGCCACGGCGTTCGCCTTCACCTCGTCGTCGGCGGTCGAGGCGTTCTGGCTATTGGCCCTCCACGCGCTCCACGCCTGGGCGATCTGCTGCACCATGGTTCGCCGATAGGCTTCGGTCTGGTCGCGGGCGGCGGCTTCGTGCTGGATCTGCTGGCGGACCTGGGAATTGATCGTGCCGCCCGCGAACAGGGGCTGGGTGACGGTGACCGTCGCCACCGTATCCTTGGGATAGATGTTCGGGGTGTAGGGCGATTGCGGCCCATAGTAGCCGTACTGCATCTCGAAGGTGACGTTGGGCAGGCGCTGGTCGCGCGCCTCGGCCGTGCGCAGCCGCGCGGCCTGCTCGGCGTACTGCGAGGCCCGCACCTGAGGGTTGCCCAGTTCGCCGGTCGCCAGGGCCTGGTCCAGGTTCGCCGGCAGGTTCGGCAGGGTTGGCGGCGGCTCCAAGGCCCCCGGCGCTTGGCCCACCACCGCGGCGTACTCCGCGCGGCTGGCGTCCAGTTGAGCCTGGGCGCTGGTCAGGTCGACCTTGGCCTGGAACACATAGCCCTGGGTCTGGGACACATCGGTGCGGGTCAGATCGCCCTGCTTGGCCCGCGCGGCCGTCTCCTTCAACTGGTCCGATAGAGCGTCCAGATTCGCCTGGTGGATCGCCACCGCCTCCTGATCACGAATGACATCGGCGTAGGCCTGAATCACTTGGCTCAGCAGGGCGGATTCGGTTTGGCGCAGGGTCTCGCGACCCGACAGGACATCCGCCTCCGCGGCGCTGACCGCCGAGGCGGTGCGCCCCCCGGTGTAGATCGGCTGGGTCGCCGTGATCAGGGCCGAGACGGTGTTGCTCGTCAGTTGCTGATAATCCTGGCGCGTACCGACCGCCTGGGCGGAGACCTGAGGGCGATACCCGTCGCGCGCCTGCACGAAGGTCTCGTTGGTCGCGCCGAGCACGGCGCGCTGGCCCAATATGTTGGGGTTGGTCTTGTAGGCCAAGGCGATGGCGTCCGCGAGACTCTCCGCCGAGCAGGCGCCGGCGGCAGCCATGCCAGCACACGCGCAGATCCCGCCCACAAGGCCTTTCAGTACATTGTTCGCCAAAGTGCCCGCCGCCGGTTGTGATCGATCAAGACCCGCTGCAGCCCGCGCCGGCCTCGCCATGGCCGACTCCCGCCCGTACCCAGCGTAGAATGGACGGCACGACCGGGCCTTTACAAGGGCGTTCAAAGCGGGCCCGATTCATCCTATCAAGGGATCGGGGACGAAGCGTAATCCGGCTGCGGGGCCGGGCGCCGGCGGTGGCATGATATGAGGATGCGGCCTTGGGCCTAGCGACTGTGCCGTCCAACCATCCGCTGGTCGCCGCCTTGCGCCGCTGTCGGCTGCAGTTCTTGTCCGCGGCGGCGTTCAGCGCCCTGCTTAACCTGCTGTTTCTGGCGCCCACCCTCTACATGCTGCAGGTCTACGACCGGGCCCTCCCCGCCCGCAGCGGTCTGACCCTGCTTTTCCTGACCGGGGTCCTGGCCTTCGCCCTCTTGACGCTGTCAGCCCTCGACGCGCTAAGAGCGCGGCTATTCGTTCGCGTCAGCGTCCGCCTGGACCGCCTCCTGGCCGGCGCCGTCCTCGACAGCGCCCTGGCCCGCCCGCACGAGGGTGGCGAAGTCATCGCGCGCCAGGCCATGCGCGAGTTCGACATCCTGCGGCAGGTGCTCACGAGCGGCGGCCTCATGGCCGTGTTCGACTCGCCATGGATCCCTGTCTATCTGCTGGTCTGTTTTCTGCTGAACCCGCTTTTGGGCCTGATGGTGCTTGTGGGCGGCGCCCTGTTGCTTGGCATCACCTGGCTCAACGAGCGCAGCACCAAGAACCGGCTGCAGCGGGCCGCCGCGGCGTCCAACAGGGCCTATCTCAGTCAGGAGCAGTCCGCCGCCTCGGCCGACGTGTTGCGCGCTCTGGGCATGCGCCGCGCCATGGTCGCGCGCCATCTGGCCGAACGCGCCGCCGCCGGCCAGATGCAGGCCGACGCCAGCTTCGCCACCAGCGGCTTCCTGGCGACGACCAAGTTCATCCGGCTGTTCCTGCAGTCGCTGGCGCTGGGGGTTGGCGCCTGGCTGGCGATAAAGGGCAAGCTGTCCGCCGGATCGATCTTCGCCGCCTCCTTTCTCATCGCGCGCGCCCTGGCCCCGCTGGAATCGATCCTGGGCGCATGGAAGAGCCTGGGTCAGGCCCGGCGCGCCTGGGACTCGCTCTACGACCTGCTCCAGCGGCCGGCCGTCACCGCCCTGACCGCCCTGCCGCCGCCGGAAGGGGCGATAGAGGCTGACCGTCTGGTGGTGATGAAGCCGCGCGGCGTAGGCGCGATCCTGCAAGGCGTCAGTTTCAAGGTGGCCGCCGGCGAGGTGGTGGCGGTGATCGGACCATCCGGCGCCGGTAAGTCGACCTTGATGCGCGCCCTGGCCGGAGCGGCGGGCGTCTATGGCGGCGCGATCCGCTTCGACGGGGCCGAGATGCGCGACTACGATCCCGAGAGACTGGCCCTGCGCATCGGCTACCTGCCTCAGGACACCACGCTGTTTTCCGGCACGGTGAAGGAGAACATCGCGCGCTTCGCCAACTACCTTGGCCAGGACTCGGCGATGGTCGACGAAGCAGCGGTGGCCGCGGCCAAGGCCTGCGGCATGCACGATATGATCCTGCACCTGGAAGACGGCTACGACACCATGCTCAGCCTGGGCGGGCGGGGCTTGTCCGCCGGGCAGGCTCAGGGCGTGGCCCTGGCGCGCGCGCTCTTTGGCGCTCCAAAGCTGCTGCTGCTGGACGAGCCTAACGCCCACCTGGACGCCGAAGGCGAAACGAGACTGCTGGAGACCCTGCGCGAACAGAAGAGCCGCGGCGTAACCGCCATGATCGTGGCGCATCGCACCGGCGTACTGGCCGCCGTCGACCGGCTGATGTTCATGCGCGACGGCCGGATTGAAATGTTTGGGCCCCGCGACGAGGTGCTCGCGCGGCTGTCGGGCGCGGTCAAGCCGCACCCCGCCGCCAACCGGGCTCAATTCCTATGAGCGTCACCCTGCTGCCCCCGTCCAACGGCTTGCCTCCGCCCGTCGACGTCGATGACGGCGTGGACAGCGGCCGAGGCGAAATCTGGATCGGCGCGGGCGTCGCTGCGGCCTTCTTTGTGCTGTTCCTGGGCTGGGCTGCCTTCGCCAGGCTCGACACCGCCGCCTACGCCCAGGGCCAGGTCACGGTGGCCGGCAACCGGCAGAGCGTGCAGAGCAAGGACGGCGGCATCGTCTCGGCCCTGAACGTCAAGGAAGGCCAGGTGGTCAAGCAGGGCGACGTGTTGATCGAACTGGCCGGCGCCGACGTGAGGGCGCAGGAGAGCGCCCTCGCGGCCCAGGTTTACGAGCTCCAGGCCGAGCAGGCCCGCCTGCGCGCCGAACAGTTCGGCCGTCCGGCCATCACTTGGCCGCCGGAATTCGCAAATTTGACCGGCCAGGATCTGGTCGCGGCGCGCAACGCCATGAGGGTGCAGCAATCGCAATTCGACTCCCGCGCGGCGTTTCTGGCGTCTCAGAAAAACGTCCTGCGGCAAAAGTCGGCCGAGCTGGCCCAACAGATCGAGGGCCTGAACCGCCAGATCGCATCCGCCGACGAGCAGACACGCCTGGTGGGCGAGGAACTCAGTGGCATGAAATCCCTCGCCGCGGAGGGCTTCGCGCCCCAGACGCGGGTGCGCTCGCTCGAGCGAGACCAGGCGCAACTGGGCGGTCAGCGCGGCCAATACGGCGCCGAAGTCGCTCAGACACGGGAACAGGTAGGCGAAACTCAGTTGCAGGCCCTGCAACTGGACCGTCAGCACGCCGACGACGTGGCCACTCAGTTGCACGATGTGGAGACCCAACTCGACGAAGCCATCCCCAAGCTGAGCGCCGCCAAGGACGCCCTGGCGCGGATAGAGGTGCGCGCGCCGGCCAGCGGCGCGGTTGTGGGCCTGTCAGTGTTCACGGTCGGCGGCGTGGTCGCGCCGGGTCAAAAGCTTATGGACATCGTGCCGGACAAGGCGGCCCTGGTGATCCAGGCGCGCTTGGCCCCGGCCGATGTCGACGACCTGCGCGTGGGCCGGGCGCTGGAGGTGCGCTTTCCGTCACTGCACGACCGCACCTTGCCGGTGCTCAAAGGGACCCTGACAAAGGTGTCCGCTGATAGCTTCGTCGATGAACACACCGGCGCCAGCTACTTCCAGATCGAGGGGTCCGTTCCGGCCGACACTGTCGACCGACTTAAGCTGGCCGAGGATGGGCAATTCCAACTCAAGCCGGGAATGCCCGCCCAATTGCTGATCCCATTGCGCAAGCGCACAGCGCTGGAATACCTCACCCAGCCGATGACCGACGCCGTCTGGCGGTCCTTCCACGAGAAATAACGCGCGGGGGCGATGTCGCCTCAGCCCGCCAGCGCGAGGATCAGGCCCATCCAGGCGGCGATGCAGAACGCCTCCGCCCGTCCCATCCGATCGGCGTTTCTCAGCACGGCCGAGATCGCTGTCGAAACGCCCATAGTCAGACCCCACCGGCATGATCGAGGCGTCCAAGTTCACACCGAGTCGCACAGGTCGCGATGGATGATTTTGCAGACGACGGCCTACAGGCTGAACATGCTTCAGCCTTCACGGCGGATCTCATCCAGCGGCGAGGATTAAGAGCAGGCGTGGTCGCCGCGCGCCCGTGGAGACGGGCGGGCGGGCGGACCGGCCAAGCCGGCCCGGCCGCCGGCGTGATCAACTTTTCGGAATGGCCGCCTGGATTTGGGCCTTGGTCGCCTGGGCGGTGACCGATCCATCGGCCACCGTGAACAGATTGCCGGGCAGGCTCACGTCCTTGCCGTCGATATTGACCACGACCGCCAGTTGGCCGTTGGTCGCGGCGCCAGCCTTGACCACGGTGCCGACCACCGCGCCGTCGCTGTCCTTGACCACGTCGCCCGCCTTGAAGTCGGCGACGGTCGCCGGAGCAGGCGCCGCCGGAGCGGCTGGCGGAGCGGCGGCGGGGGTCGGCGCCGCGGTCTGAGCGCTGGCTGCCGATCCGACCGCCAGCGCCAGTGCGGCGCCGACAAATAGCGTTTTTCGTGACATGACTTTACCCGTGATCTGTCTCAGTGAGACCTGACCAACGAGGGGCGCCGGCGCAGGGTTCCGTCGCGACATCTTCAACAACCGGTGCGCAAAAATTAACCCGCAGTTAAGCTCGTTCGCGCAGGTTAACGATGTCTTCTCGAAGACACCCACCATCAATGACTTATAAGCCCGGCGTTCAGCCGGGCTTTTTTTAATTGATCCCTTGGCGCCGCGAGGCGGCTTGCACAGCCTCGCCGGCCATCGTATAGGCCCCGCTTCGATGAGCTCTGATCCGCGGTAGCTCAGTGGTAGAGCAGCCGGCTGTTAACCGGCTGGTCGTAGGTTCGAATCCTACCCGCGGAGCCATCGCCCCCATCCAGCGCTGAAGCGTCAGCGGCAAAGCCCCGGCCAGCCTTCCGCTGGTTGACGGCGCCGCCTGACCAACGCTACCCCGTAGCCAACGCCATGCGACAACGAGCGTTGGAGGGGGAGTCATGCGGGCACGGACCGGATTAGCGGCGCTCGGCGCCTTGGCCCTGCTCGCCGGCGGCTCACCCGCGACGGCGCAAGTCTCGCCGCAGCCCGGACCGCCGAGCGCCACGCGCCCCTACATCCCTCGGATCGCCAGCAAGGCGATGGAAACCGATCGGTTCCGCTCGATCGCGATCAAGGTGGCCGGCGACGCCGCCCTGCTCTACGAGCCCAAGACGCCGCTCGCGGGCAAGGGCCGCGTGGCGATCGTCTATGCCAACAACCGGTTCGACTTCGGCCCGCCGGCGATCGAGCTGGCGAGTCGCGGTTATCGCGTGCTGCATGTCTCGGCGCCTCCGTCCTCGCCCGGCGCACCGCCCACGCCCTACGACAACTTCAAGCAGGTCTCGGCCGGCATCGCCTACATGCGCGCCCTGCCGGGCGTGCGGCGGGTGGTGGTGGCCGGCTGGGGCGCCGGAGCGGCGACCATGACGCTATATGTGGCTCTGGCCCAGAAGGGACCGGCCGTGTGCCAAAACCGGCAGGTGATCTATCCCTGCGTCCCCGAGCAGGCCTCCGGCCTGGCCAAGCCGGACGGGATGATTCTGTTCGACGCAGGGCCCGGGTCCGGCAGTCGGCCGTCGCAGGTCGATCCGGATCGCCCCGATCTGGACGTACACAGCGTCGCCAATGGCTACGACCCCGCGACCGACACGGCCCATTTCCCCGCCACGTTCCGCGCGCAATACTTCGCCGCCCAGTCCGCCCGCAACGATGCGTTCATCGACGCAGGCTTGGCGCGTCTGAGCGCGCTCGGCGGACCGACGGGTCGCCAGGACGAAATGATGGCGCCGAACACGCCGCCGACGGTCGATGCGCTTTCGGGCGCGGACTTGACACTGCAATCGCACACCAAGCAACCGCATCTGCTGCTGAAAGCGGACGGCACGCGCGACGAGGAGATCCTCCGTTCGGTCCGGCCCACCGCGTCGCAGATTCCGGGGCCGCCGCCGCCCAAGCCCGGCCAGCCGCCGCCGCCCCCGCGCCGATTTAGCCTGCGCGAGTATCTGGCCAACGATGCGATCCGCACGACGAAAGACTTCGCGTTCACTGAGGACGACATCGTCGGCGTCGACTGGGCGTCGTCCAACCTCGGTACGCCGGCCCAGGCCGAGAGCGTGACCGTCCCGGCGCTCTTGGTCACCAATACCTGCTTCCAGTTCGTGGTTTCGGCCGAGATCGTGCTGGATCACCTGGCCTCGAAAGACAAGGAACAGGTCGGCGTCGAAGGCTCCCAGCACGAGTTCACCCCTTGCAAGCCAGAATACGGCGACACCAAGAAGCGTCTGTTCGACTACACCGCCGACTGGCTGGCCAAGCCCGGCCGCTTCTAGCAGCGCAGGGGGCCCCCAGCGCCAGACCGTCACGCCGGGGTCCGCGGCATAGGCGGTTCGGATGGAGGCGTCGCATCGGTTCGTGCGGTCTGCCGACGATCGGTCGCCGGCGGCTGTCGCCTCGTGGAGACGCCGCGCGCGAACCTGAGACATCGCTCGCATAGCGAAGAATTCTGCGCGGTCTGGCGCGGCGCGCCTTCCTCATTGCCAAGCCGCGGGTCTCTAGTTAAGAACGATTCTCATTATCATTCTCAATTAGGATATTCAGGCGTGACCTCGTTCAACAAGACCGCCGGCATCGTTGCCCGGCGTGGGGTTCAGGCTGTGGCCCTGGCGGCGGTGCTCACCCCGACCCTGGCCGCGGAGGCCAAGGCGGCCGACGCGGCGGGGGTACAGCTCGACGGCGTGACCGTGACGGCGCAGGCGGCCTACGACACCAACAACACCCTGGCCAAGCTGCCGCGCACTCTCGGCGACATTCCCCAGTCGATCACCGTTCTGAACCACGAGCTGATGCAGTCGCAGGGCGTGGTCTCGCTGGCCGACGCCCTGAAGACCGTTCCGGGCATCACCATCGGCGGGGCCGAAGGCGGTCAGATCGGCAACAATATCAATCTGAACGGCTTCACCGCGCGTACCGACATCTATCTCGACGGCTTTCGTGACCGAGGCCAGTACTACCGCGATACCTTCGCCCTGGACTCGGTCGAGGTGCTGATGGGCCCCTCCTCCATGCTGTTCGGGCGCGGCTCGACCGGCGGGGCGATCAACCAAGCGTCCAAGCCGGCGACCCTGACGCCGCGCACCGAGGTCGATCTATCGGCCAGCACCAATGGCCTGGCGCGCGGCGTGGCCGACATCAACGCGCCGATCGACGACCAATCGGCGCTGCGCGTGTCGCTCATGGGCCAGAACGGCGCTGTGTCCACGCGCACAGAAACCACAGTCAAGGACTATGGTGTGGCGCCGGTCTATCGCTGGGGCATCGGCGCCCCGACCGAGATCACCGTCTCGGCCCTGCTGCAGCATAACGACGATCGGCCTGACTACGGCGTGCCGGCGCTGAACGGCCAGCCCGCCAAGGCCGGTTATGACAACACGGTCTACGGCTACGCCAACGATCACACGCGGTCAGATATCGTCGCCGGCGGCTTCCAGGTGAGGCACGAGACGGCCGGCGGCGTGCTGCTGCGCGACCAGGTGCAATACAATCAGGTCGACACCGACGCGCGCGAAACGGCGCCCCATGCCATCGGCACGGTCGGCGCCAAAGGCTTCACCGCTCTGCCCGCGCTGGTCGGCGTCATCGCGCCGCTATCGAGCCTGTCGGTCGAGCTGCAATCGCACGACCGCGACATCCACGATACCTCACTGTTCAACCAGGCCGAGACCTCGGGAACGCTCAAGGTGCTGGGAACGTCCAACGACTGGCTGGTCGGGACCGAATTCGGCCACGACGACTATGCCAACCAAGGCTATTCGCGCACCGGCGCCTGCAACGGCGTGACCCTGCCGACGGGGTACACGGGCTGCGTCAGCTTGGTGAACCCAGCCTACGCCGTCTCGACCAACCTGACCGAAACCGCAGGCAATCTGGCGGGCGGCGCGGCCGACACCGAAGCGGCCTATGTGTCCGACACCCTGACCCTGATCCCGCAGCTCAAACTGGTCGGCGGCGTGCGTTACGACAACTTCGCCGCGTCGATCTCAAACTCGATCAATGCGTCCAACACCGTCGGCAACACCGCCTTCGCTCATCTCAGCCAAACGGTGTCCTACACCAGCGTGCGCGGCGGCGGCATCGTCCAGCCGACCAAGGAACAGACCTACTACGTCTCCTATTCGACCTCGTTCGACCCCTCGCTCGAACAGCTGACCTCGACCACCGGCCTCAGCCAGCCGCTGCCGCCGGAGACCAACGTGGCCTATGAAGTCGGCGGCAAATGGGACCTGTTCAAAGACCAGCTCGACCTGGACGCCGCGGCGTTCCAGATCACCCAGTACAACGCGCGTAGCCAGAACCCGGACGGCACCTATAGCCCCAACGGTACGATCCGCGTGCAGGGCGCGCGCCTGGGCGGCTCGGGCAAGATCGGCAACAAGTGGCTAATCTACGCCGGCTACGTCCACCTGGACGCCAAGATCATCAACCCGGTGGCGGTGGGCACCCTGGGCAAGGTTCCGCAGAACACGCCCGGGGACTCGGCCACCGTGTGGACCACCTACGACATCACCAAGTCGATCCAGGTCGGCGGCGGGGCCACCTATCAGGGCCTGCGGTACATGAACAATACAGACACCGTCTCGGCGCCGGGCTTTACCCGCCTGGACGCGATGGTCGCCTGGCGCCATCCGCACTACGACATCCGCCTCAATCTGTTCAATCTCGCTGACGCCCGCTTCTACGACAATGTCATCGCCTCCGATGGCGGCCGCGCCGTGCCCGGCATCGGACGGACGGCCATGATCTCCCTGGTGTGGCGTCCATGATGGTTCCGATCCCGGGCGTTCTGTCCGCTGATCAGGTGCGTGTCTTGCGAGCCGAGCTTCTGGGCTCGGACGCCTGGGTCGACGGGCGGGTCAGCGCCGGCTACCAGGGCGCGCCGGTCAAGAAAAACCGGCAACTCGACGAGCGCTGCGCAACGGCCATCCGGTGCGGCGCCTCGGTGCTGCAGGCGCTGGAGACCAATCCCCTGTTCATCAGCGCAGCCCTGCCCAACATCGCCTATCCGCCGATGTTCAACCGCTACGGCGAGGGCATGACCTTTGGCGCCCATGTAGACGGCGGCGTCCGCATCGACCCGCGTTCCGGGCGCAAGCTGAGGACGGATCTGTCGGCCACCTTGTTCCTAAGCGACCCGCAGGACTACGATGGCGGCGAGTTGGAGGTGGTCGACACCTATGGCGTGCACGCGGTCAAGCTGAACGCCGGCGACATGATCCTCTATCCAGCCACCAGCCTGCACCAGGTCACGCCGATCACCCGCGGCGAGCGCCTCGCCGCCTTCTTCTGGGTGCAAAGTCTGGTGCGCGAGGACACGCGCCGGGCCCTGCTGTTCGAGATGGACACGGCGATCCAGACGCTGAACGCCGCCGGCGGCGCCGATGCGGCGCGGCGCACATTGGTGGGCTGCTATCACAACCTGCTGCGCGAATGGGCCGAGACGTGACTCGCGCCTGGCTCAGGCGGCGATGTGCGACCGTGGGGCCACGCCGCCGGACCGCCGCAGGCATCAAGCCGCCTTCGCCGAGCCCGATCCATCGATGAAGCTGAGCCAGCGCTGACTGAAGGCGTCGGCCGAAAAATGGCGGGCCCGGCTCACGGCCGCCGCGGGCGAGAAATCGCTCTCCCATGTCTCGAACGCCTGGATGGCGCCAATCAGGTCGTCGAGAGAGCCGCCCTGGTAGAGAAATCCGCTGCGCAGATGCTCGACCGAGTCCAGCAATCCGCCCTGGGCGAATCCGATCACCGGCCGGCCGGCGGCCATCACCTCGACCGGCACGATGCCGAAGTCTTCGACGCCAGGGAACAGGAGGGCCCGGCAGCGCCCCATCAGATCAACCAGTTCCTCGCGCGACACCCGGCCGCGAAAGTCTACCAGCGAGCTCTTCAATTTCTCGACCACACCCCGCTGGGACCCGTCGCCGGCGATCACAAGGCGTCGCCCGAGGGCTTGGCAGGCCCGGATCGCCAAGTCGACGCGCTTATAGGACACCAACTGGCCGGCGAAGAGATAGAAGTCCTCAGGCGCGGTCGGCGGCCCGATGTCTTTGGCCTCCACCGGAGGGGGAATGACCGTGGCCTTTCGGCCATAATATCGGTGGATGCGCGAGGCGACGAAGCTGGAATTGGCCACGAAATCATCGACCCGCGTGGCCGAGATCACGTCCTTGATGCGCAGCTTGTGCGTGACGGAGTCGAAGATCGGCTTGAACACGGACGGGACTTTTTCCCGGTAGGCCAGCCGTTGGTCCCACAAATAGCGCATGGGCGTGTGGACGTAGCAAACGTGACGCGCCCCAGGGTCGGTGATGACCCACTTGGCCGGGCCGGACTCGCTGCTGATCACCAGGTCGTAACCACTCAGATCCAACTGCTCCAGCGCGCTGGGCATCAGGGGCATGTACAGCGGGTAGAGCTTGCTGGCGCCGGGCAGGTTGTTGACCCAGGTCGTCGTCGGCGGCGGTCGGCCCTCGAACATCGAGGCCACGCCTTCGGGCTTGTACACGTTGGTGAACACGTCCGATCCGGGGTGGAGGTCCATGAATTTGCGGAACACGGCTTCTCCGCCCCGCATCCCGACCAGCCAGTAATGAACAAGCGCCGTCTTCATCGGTCCCCACACGCTTACGTTAACTGCGAACCAGCGCCCCACAAAGGGCGCGGCCAGCACACTCAGCCCCTATTTTGGACCGCATGTGTTGCAAATCCCCTCGCGGGGTCGCGCCGGCAGCGCGTTTTCCAAATTCGGGGCGATGAGGTCATCGCGGCTCGCATTTTGGGCAGGCGCGTTGGCGAGTCGATGGCCCGCGCCTTAGAGGCGGCTGGGGGCCGCTTCAGGCCTGCGGCGACGCGAAGGCGGTTTGAGGTTCTTCAGGCTGAGGCGCCGCCTCGCCCGGCTTGCGCCGGCGCAAGCCCGGCGCTGACGCCGGCCGCTTTTTGCGCGCCGCCGGTTGGCCGATCTGGTCTGACCAAGCCGAACCCGCGGCGATCGTCGCGGCCAGGATAGAAAAGATTTGTCCAGGATCGATCGTCGTGCCCGACACCACTTCGCCGGCCATAAAGATCGCCATGGAATATTTGCCGGCGTGAGCGAGGGTCGCCCAGCGGGGATTGGTCTTGGTCGGCTTCTGGTAGAACAGGAAGTACAGATAGGCGCCCATTAAGGCGGTGCCGACCACGCCGGTGTTGCTGACCACCGCGATCGCCCAATTCGAAACGCGCGCGCCGCCGACGCCGACGCCGACGCCATCGGTGCCCCAGAAAGCCAGCTTGCCGAGGCTATTCCACCCGCTGCGTTCGATATAGGAGCTGCTTTCGCCCTTTTTGAACACGGCGGAGTCAAGGAGGTTGATCGGCCCGTTGAGCAATTCCGGCGCCGCCATCCAGGCCAAGCCAAGGACGAGCGCGCCAAACACCAGGAGACTGACGTCCAGGGAATATTCCGCGAACCGGCGCCTGCGAAAGATCAGATAGCCGATGCGCGCGCACAGAAGGCCCAGGAACAGGAAGATGCAGCAGAAAGCCGTGGACGAGGTCGATAGCGCGCCGACCCCGATCAGGATCATCGCGACCAAGGGACACCAAACCTTGCGCCACAGGTTCGAGCGGCAGGCCGCCCGGCCGAAGAACAGCAGGCCCCCGAAAACCACGCACTTGGGGCCATAGGCCGACGCCTCGGGGAAGAAGCCGGCGATACGGTGCAGGGTCACCACTTCGCCAGTGACGAAGTTGTCGTAGCTGGCGGTTCGGAACATCGCCACCAACTCCGGCGCCACGTCGGAATATTCGAGCAGGCCGGTCCCCAGAAGCAGCAGGCCGCAGATCATCGAGGCCTTCATCAGGTGCTCACGCACCTCGCCGGTGCGGTCGCACTTGAGGTAGGCGAAGAGCGCTGTCACCGACAGAAGATCGCTGATCAGGTAGGCGCTCTGATTGATGTTGGCCATCGTCGGTTCGAGCTTGGTGCGCCCGGCCACCCCTTGCAGCGCGAACACCTCGACCCGACCTTCGAAAATCCGCGGAAACACGAAAGCCGAAAACACGCCGTAGACCACGAACAGGGCCAGAAAGGCGAACCCGCGCCATTTGACCAGCGCGGTCAGCTGAGCCGTCCGCATGTCCTTATTCATCATCGCCCGGGCCGCCAGGATCAGGGCGGCCACCGTCTGCGGCAACAGGTTCACGCTGCTGAACGCTTCCGGCATCGTGTTGAGCGCGCCGAACGGGGTCATGCAGATGAAGAAGTAGAGGGCCACGACCTCCGGGAGGAAGAGGGTCCCGGCGGCCATGATCCAGAAGACGATGACGATGGGCGACATTTATTTTTTTCTGACTGCCAACTTCCAGCGATGTCCAATCACCTCGAACGGCGCCTACGCGATCTATTTCGCGCTCGGCGCATCGAGGTAATAATCCGCGTACCCTTGGTAGTAGTAGCTGGAGTCGCCGTACCCGTAGCGCTGCTGGGCTTTCAGGTCGATCCGTGTCAGAGCCACGCCGCTGGCCGGCGCGCCGGCGTCCTGCAGCAGGCGAAGCGCATGTTGCGTCGCGCGCTTGGGGGTGAACTGCCAGCGGCACAGCAGGATGACCGCGTCCACCTTCTTGGCCAGCTTGCGCGTGTCCACGATCGGCAGCAGCGGCGGCGTATCCAGGATCACGTAGTCATAGGTCTTCTTCAGCTGGGCCAGCAGTTCGTCGAACGCCGGCAGGTCCAGGGGGGACTGGGCGTTCGCCGCTTCCGCGCGTGGCAGCAGGAGGAAGTGGACACCCGACTTGGGATCGATATGGGCGGCTTCTTCGACCGTCTTCACGCCGCGGATCACGTCGAGCAAGCCATACTGGGCGTTGGCCCTCAGCGACGCATTGACCGAGCGGCGACGAAGATCGCAGTCCAGGGCAATAACCCGCGAACCACCCAGGGCGAGAACCTCGGCCAGGCAGATCGACGTCGTCGTCTTGCCTTCGTTGGGCAAGGACGAAGTGATCGCGATCACATTGGCCCCGTCAGGGCGCGCCAGGGTGACAGCCGCGGCCAGCGAGCGGAACGCCTCGGCGAAGCCGGACAGCGGATGCTTGAGCACCGCTAGGATCGGATCGTCGGTCTCAGGCTTCTTGATCGAGGAGCGCACGGTCGGAATGCCGGCCAGATATTGCACGCCCAGAACCCGCTCGACTTCCTCCTGCGTGCGCAAGGTGCCGTCGAACATCTGGCGGACCAGGATCGATAGCGCGCCGCAAGCCAGGCCGGCGATCAGGCCGACCACGATGGCGAGCGGCGTATTCGGCTGGCTCGGCGAGATCGGCGTGGTCGCCAGTTGCGAGATCGCGGTGTCGGATACGGCCGTGGTCTGGTCCTGGTTCGTATCCTTAGCCTTGGTCAACTGCGCCAGATAAAGTTCGCGCGAGGTGTCGGCGTCGCGCTGGAGTTGCTCCAGCTGCACGCCCGCGATGTTGTTGGCCGAAATGTTGGCTTGGGCTTCCGCCAGGTTCTTCGCGACCTCGGCCGTCCGCTGACGCGCGACGTTCACCTGGGTCTGCAGGTTGGTCATGATCCGCCCGACTTCCGCGTTGATCTGGGCGTTGATGTCGTTGAGCTGTCGCTGGGTCTGGATGATCTCAGGATTCTTTGGGCCCAGCCGCTCCTGTTCGTCGGCCAGCTTGGCGCTGAGAGGCCCCTGCTGCGCGCGCAGGTTGGTGATGACCTGGGAATTGAGGGCCTCGCCCAAAGCCTCGCCACTCGCGCCGCTCTTGATCGCCGCCTGAGCGGCGGCCAGGTGCGATTCAGCCTCGGTCTGCTCCAGCCGGGTGTTGGCCAGTTGCTGGTCCAGGTTGTTCACCTGGTCCTCGAACACCGTGCGGCCGTCGGGGCCATTACTCAAATTGATGATGTTGTGAGCGACCTTGTATTGGGCCACGGCCGCCGCAGATTTTTCCGCCGCTTCGCGCAGCGGGCCCAGTTGGCCTTCGAGCAGGCCGTTGGCCTGGTGAGCCGCGTCGATCTTGTTCTGCTGTTCCTTCAGCACAAACGCATTGGCGAAGGCGTTGGCGAGCTTGGCGGCCTTGGACGGATCACGGCTGGTGAAGGCGAACGTGCCCATGTAGCTCTGGCCGACGCGGGCGACCTTGAGGTGCTTTTCCAGCTTGATGATCGCGATCTGCCGCAACGCATCCGCCGGCAGCGGCAGGGAGGCGTTTTGCTTGGGCGCGAATTCCGGATCGCTGATCAGGCCGAACTGGTCGAGAATTTGGCCCGCCAGCTGGGGCGCCTTGGCGTCCTCCAGCTTGGAATCCATATACGCTGTGAAGTCGTTGTCGCCGCCGGGCTTGTAGGATCCGGCGCCTTGCAGAGCGGTGCGGTCGGGGGAGGACAGGACGACAGTCGCCGTCGCCGTGTAGGCCTTTGGCCGAGTCATCATGAACCCGGTCACCGACGCGGCCACCACGACGAACACCAGGGCTCCGAGCCAGAGATAGCGTCGGATCATGCTGATGATGACCATGGGATCGGTGCCCTGGCCGCCGCTATCTTGCTCAGTGGTAAAGTCCAGACTCACAAAAAGCTCCTTTTTCGGCGCGCCTGCCTCTTCGCACAGGCCTATGTCGGCGGTCGGTTCGAATTAAGAACGCACTACTCTGCGCACGAATGCCTTACTAATTCGCTTCCTGGTTGCCCCCCGACGAGTCTTTTTACTTTTAGTAGCCCCAGCCCAACGGTTAACAGGTTAGTCGGACTGAATGATTTCCTGGCGGGCGTCCTCCAGACGAAGCGCCGTCAAACGCCCCGACATGTAGGCGCCAGTATCCAGGCCGATTTTCCAGCGCTCCAGCTTCGGCTTTGAGCTGGGCGTGTGACCATAGACCACCACCTTGGACGACGGTCGTTCGCAGCGACCGAATTCGCCGCGGATCCAGAGCAAGTCACGCTCGTGTTGGTCGGCGATAGGCACGTCCGGCTTAACGCCGGCATGAACGAAGACATAGTCGCCCCGCTCAACCCAAAGCTGCAACCCCTCGAGGAACGCCACGTGCTCCGGTGAAACGGCCTGAACGAACAGCTTGCGCGCCGCCTCGAACTCGGCCTGGGGCGCTTCGGGGTGCGGCGGCTGCACGCCATAGGACCGCAGGGTCGCCGCGCCGCCCAGCTTGATCCATTCCGAACCCACGGAGTCGCCGACGAGGAATTTCAACATCATCTCCTCGTGGTTGCCCTTGAGCGTGACCACGTCGCTCAGGCCCTCACAGGAAAACGCGATGATATGTTCGATGACCTGACGGCTCTGCGGCCCGCGATCGACATAGTCGCCCAGGAAGATCACACACGCCTTCTCCTGGCCGCCACGCGCGGTTTCCCGCGTCCGGATGCGCCCGAGCACGTCGAGCAGCAGGTCCGCTCGACCGTGAATGTCTCCGATCGCATAGACTACGCCCTGGTCCAGCCGAGGCCCTGCGTTATCAGCGCCGGAGCTCGGCGACCTCATCGCCGCCTGTGCATTTTCCTGGGTGGCCGTAATCAAATCACGATCTCCAAACGCGCCCAGCGTCACAAAAAATCAAAGCGGGACACGAATAAGCGTTACAATGGGAGGGTTAAGCATAGCATCTTATTGCAGATTCAGATTAATCGATCCTGACATATCATCCCGAATTGTTTCAAAATGAGCCGGGGCCCTTCATTCCCATCCGTACTGCAAAGGTTGATGCAAGCTCAGGTCCAAAATCTGAGGCTCGACACTGTGGCCGATCCGTCCATGCTGTTATGCAGCATTTTTGGGGGTGACCGCAACTTGCCGATTGGAGAGCTGCTCCCGGCGGCCCGTTCGGCGTAAGCATCCGGCGCCGCGGCGCCCCCCGGCCCGTTCTCGCGGCATTTCGCATTCGAGCCCTCGCGTCGCTACAAACTGCTCGACCGCCACGCGTCAACGTGCGGGTGCGGCTTGGTTTTTCCGGAAACCTCGTGGAATGAGGCCCTTTTCGATCGGTCGCTCTCTCGATGACGGCTTGGTTCGTGCGCAGCCGAAAACCGCCGTTCGGGCTTCGTTTGCGGCCAAGTCCGGCCTGTTGACGGGCGGCTGCGGCCGATCGAGCGTGATCTGCGTCGGGGCCCCTCGATGTGCGCGCCGTCTGCGCGTCGCGAGCAGTTTCGCTCGGCCCCTGTCTACATCCACGAACCCGGGGGGTTCGGCCCACGCGCCAGCCCTCATGGCGCCTGACTTGGTCTCCACTTAAGCGTGTGACGCAGCCGCGGGAAATCGGCTCCGGTCACGAGCGCCTTCCCTCCGCCCCAGGCCAACTGCCTACTTTTTTGGCAAACAGCAGACCGTTCCTCAACCCCAACCACTCTGGATCGTAGCGTGCTCAAGGCTCGGGTGCAGCAAACGCCGGCAAGCCAGCGTCGCCGTTCACCGTTATTCCGCTTTTGCCGCTTATTGTGCGTCGCTAGCGGGTGGCGAGGACGATGGTCTATGGATAGTTGGCGAATAGAGATCGGCCCCTTGCCGCCCTCGAGCGCCGTATTTGGGGCGACCGCTTGGCCGTCAGCTTCGTTCAATCGACGATGTGCACTCGTTCTTGCAAGGCCTCGCGCCACAGCGCCGTGGAAATAGCATGCTCAGGACCATGACCGATCCAATTGACCCATTTTCGAACAGCTCGACGCCGAGCCGGCGGCTGAGGGTTGCCGTGGGTTTGGCTACGGCGGGCCGAAGGGCGATGATGACGGAAACCCTGAGGGAACTCGAACGCCAGACAAGGGCCGCCGACATCGTGGTGATCTGTCCGGCCGACCCTGCCGACGTTGACGACGCCGTTCTGGCCGAACTCAGTTACCCCACCGAAGTCACGCGCGGGCCGCGCGGGCTGTGCCTGCAGCGTAACGCCATTCTTGACGCCCTGGTCGGCAAGGCCGACGTGGTGGTGTTCTTCGACGATGATTTCTTCCCCTGCCGCGATTTCTTGGAACGGCTCGAGGGCGTGTTCGCCGCGCGTCCCGACGCGGCCATGGTGACCGGCCGAGTTCTGGCCGACGGCATCATGACCCCCGGAATAGCGCCGGTCGACGCGCGGGCGGTGATCGCCGAGGCCGAAGCCCATCCCCCAGGCCGCAGGATCAGACCGGTTCACAATGGGTACGGCTGCAACATGGCCGCGCTCATGGCGCCTATCGAACAACACAATCTGCGCTTCGACCCTGCCCTGCCGCTTTACGGCTGGCTGGAGGATGTCGATTTCAGCCGGCGTCTCGCGATCGCAAGCGGCGGCAAGGTTCTGCAGGCGGACTGTTGCCGCGGGGTTCATCTCGGCACCAAATCGGGGCGGCTGCAGGGGGTGCGGTTCGGCTACTCTCAAATCGCCAACCCGCTCTATATCCTGAGCAAGAAGGGCGTCCTGTCACCAGCCTGGACCCTGAGGCAGGTCACGCGCAATGTCCTGGCCAACCTGGCTGGCCAGTTCCGGCCCGAGCCGTGGGTGGACCGCCGCGGGCGTTTGCGCGGCAACCTTCTGGCCGCGCGGGACCTGATCAAAGGACGAGCGAGACCGGACAAGATCCTGGAGTTGAATTGAGGCCGTGACATCCCATCGCGTAGGCGTATTCCGCCTGCAGTTATTCAAGACCTCCGAAACCTTCATCGCGGCCCAGGCCAATCGCCTGAGACGCTATGCGCCCGTGTTTATCGGGCGCGCCGCCTTTGGCCCCGCCCCGCCTGGCGTGGAGGTGATCACTGCCCCCCTCGGCCGGCTGACACAGTTACGCTTGGCGCTGCTGCGCGACATGTCCAGCCTGGAAGCCGGGGTCAGGCAGGCGGGCGTCGAGGTGCTGCATAGCCATTTCGCCGTGGACGCCATCTATGGCCAGGCGCTGGCCAAGCGCATGGGCCTGCCCCACGCCGTCACCCTGCATGGTTTCGACGTCACGCGGTCCGACGCGTCGTTTTTGAAGTCCATGCGCCCCGCGCTGATCAACGCCGTCCTGTTTCGCCGCCGGTTGCAGGCCTCCGGCGCGACGTTTCTCTGCGTATCGGACTTCATCCGCAAGCGGGCCCTGGCGCGCGGCTTTCCTGAGGCCTCCACCCACCTGCACTATCTTGGCATCGACGTGGAGAAGCTGGCGCCCGACGACACCGTCGCCGAGCCGGACCTGATTGTGCACGTCGCCCGCCTGGTCGAGAAGAAGGGAACCCGCTATCTGATCGACGCCGTCGCCCTGCTCGCGCAGGACGGCGTGCGCGCGCGCCTGGCCATTTTGGGCGACGGGCCGTTGCGGGCCGAACTCGAGGCCCACGCCGCGCGCGCGGGCGTCGCTGATCAGGTTCAGTTCCTCGGATCGTGCACCCACCCCGAGGTCATCCGATGGATCCGCCGCGCCAGCGCCGTGGCCGTGCCCAGCGTCACCGCCCGATCGGGCGACGAGGAAGGTTTGCCGACCGTGGTGCTGGAAGCCGGCGCCCTCGGTCGGCCGGTGGTGGCCTGCGACGCCGGCGGAACGGCCGAAGCCATCATCGACGGCCAAACGGGCTATGTGCTGCCCCAGCGCGACCCGAAGGCGCTCGCCGGGGCTCTGCACGTGCTTCTAACCGACCCTTCCGCGCGCCAGGCGATGGGCGAAGCGGCAAGACGCCATATTCTTGAGCATTTCGACATGCGGACGCAGACAGCGCTGCTCGAGGACGTGTATGACAGCTTAAGGGGGCAAGGCGTCAATGGCGCGCGCCCCTGACTGACGTAGAAGGCCGGTTCTAAAGAGTATTGATGTGCAATTTATTGAACACCGCAGGCGGATTTCCATGGATTTGATCTGCCTTCGCCCGGCGTGTAAAGGCCATCCGGCATGATTAATCCCGTTCGACACGTCGCACTCCTGGTGGGATGGCCAGTTCGCCATGAGCGACGTTCCATAGTAAAACCGGGACCCGGATGTTGCCGCTCGGATGAGCTAAGCGCCCAGCCACCCTACCCGCGCCTCGGACCATCGCGCTGACCAACTTTTTATCCAAGATGGATTTCCCCGTCTCCGGAGACCCATATGCCAAGTAAGTCACAGGCCAAAACGGACGGAAGCGCCTCTCAAGGCGGCGAAAAGTCCTTTTGGTCCAAGCCAGAACATTGGTTTTGGTTCGTTATCATCACGATCGAAACTCAACCGCTGCCCAGCATCCTCTTCGCTGGCTCTCACGGGTACGACTGGCTTTCTGAGTTCGTCGGCGCCGCGTCTCTGGTCTATTTGCTGGCCCCGGCCCGGGGGAAAATTCATTACCTCAAGCTGATCTGGCCTTTCTGGGCCTACCTGGCCTACTGCGCCATGGATTCCCTGCTGAATCCAGACCCGCTTCTTTCGCTGAAAACCCTGGGGGTGTTCACCCTTACGGCGGCGCCGGCTTTGGTCATGGGGTTGAGACTGCGGCCGATCGACCTGTGCCGGGTGGCGGCGCTGGTCTTGATCGTGGGGTGCGCGCTCAGCGCGGTGGTCTCGTTGGCGCTTCCGAGCGTGGGGACCATGCCCAGCGGCACCGAGGCGGGCGTCTATCAGATCGGCGGATGGAAGGGGCTCTATACCCACAAGAATCACCTGGGCCACATCGCCGGCCTGACCTTCGGCGCGATGCTTTTGACAGGGCGCGGGCTGTTCAAGGACATCCGCTGGTGGATCGTCGGCCTGGCGGCGGCGGCGATCTGCATGTTCGGCGCGAAATCCTCGACCGCCTACGTGCTCGCGGCGGCGCTGCCGGTGTTCTATTTCGCGGTCGCGAAGCCCAGGGGCGTGCTGCGGTATTTTTCGATCTTCTTCTCCTGCCTGGTCTTTTTCACGCTCCTGCTGTTCAGGGACGATATCGTGCACTTCGCCCTGGGACTGCTGGGTCGAAACTCCAGTCTGAGCGGCAGAACCGATATCTGGCTGCACGCCGGCGAAATGATCATGCAGCGCCCGGTGTTCGGCGGCGGGTTCGGTTTCTCCGCTTCCGACAGCTATCACGAGGCGATCACGGCGCGCTTCGGCGTGGCCTATACCCACAACGAGTATCTGGATCTGCTGCTCAACATCGGCGCGGTCGGATTGATCCTGAACCTGTCGCTGCTGGGCTACGCCGCCTGGCAATCATGGCGCCGCCGGCCCTCCGAGAGCACCGCCATGGCGCGCAATTTTCTGACGCTGCTTCTGTTTGGCGTTGTCATTTCGGGTTGGTCCGAAGGGCACGGCGTGGAGGTCACGCAGGTCATGATGCTTTCGCTGTTCGGCCTGTTCGGCGTGGCGATGGGCGAGGCCCGGGCGGCGCGCCAGTCGCGGCCGTCGCGGGCGCGCTCCAGATCCGCAGACCTGACCGCCCAAGCGCCTCAAGCCACGTGACGGGACTGAGGCGCGGCTCGGGGCAAAAATCTTCACGGGCTTTGGGTTAGATCGGTTCGTGAAACAGCGACGGATCGGTCGGATGAGAACTTTTGTGTGTGTCTTCGGGATTTCTGTTGAGGGGCTCAGATGCGACTAGCCGTGATTGTGCCGTGCTACAACGAAGAGGCGGCGATCGCTGACGTTGTGAGGGGCTTTCAGCGCCACCTGCCGGAAGCGCCCATCTACGTCTACGATAACAATTCCACCGACAAGACCCAGGAGGTCGCCCGGGCCGCCGGCGCGATCGTCCGGCGCGAGCCCCTGCGCGGCAAAGGCAATGTGCTGAGGCGCATGTTCGCCGACGTGGAGGCGGACGCCTATATCCTGGTCGACGGCGACGCCACCTACGATCCCACCATCGCCCGCGCCATGGTCGAGCTCCTGCAGTCGGAAAACCTGGATATGGTGGTCGCCGCGCGCGACGCGGTCGACGCCAAGGCCGCCTATCGCAGCGGCCACCAACTGGGCAACCGGGTGCTCACTGGCGCCGTGGCCTGGCTGTTCGGCGACCGGTTCGACGACATGCTGTCCGGCTACCGCGTGTTTTCGCGCCGGTTTGTCCGGTCCTTTCCCGCCCTCGCCACCGGCTTCGAGACCGAGACCGAGCTGACCGTTCACGCCCTGACCTTGCGCATGCCGATCGCCGAAGTCCGGGCGCCCTATTTCGACCGTCCGGCGGGCTCGGTGTCCAAGCTGAAGACCTATCGCGACGGGGTGCGCATCCTGGTCACCATCGGCAACCTTCTGCGGCGCGAACGCCCCGTCCTGTTCTTCGGCACCCTGGGCGGCGTCCTGGCGCTGCTGGCGGTGATCCTGTCGGTTCCGCTGTTCAAGACCTACATGGAAACCGGCCTGGTGCCGCGCTTTCCCACCGCCATCCTGGCGGCGGCCATGATGATTCTGGCGGTCCTGCTGATGACCGTGGGCCTGATCCTCGAGAACGTCGCCATCGCCCGGCGCGAGGCCAAACGCTTGGCCTATCTCCAGTACGAAAGCCCGGGCGAAACCGCGCGGCGCGACGGAGTCTCGGGCCAGGCGGCGGCCTAGGCGATGGGCGACCGACCATCGCTCGCCACTGAAACGGACGTGAAGGGATGGGTGCTGGGCGGGCTGCCGATCCTGGCGGCAGCGGCCTTCGTCCTGCTCACGCACGCGCGCCTGGCCTATACGCCGGACTCGCCCAGTTACCTGTTCTTCGATCCGACCCGCCCGGTCGTCTATCCGGCGTTTCTGGCGCTGATCCACGCCCTCTCGCCGCGCTACGGGCTGCTCGCTTGGGCCCAGACCTTGATCATGGGCGGCTCGATCAGCGCGTTGATCCTGGCGCTGCGCCGCGCCAGCGGCGCGTTCTGGCTGTGCCTGGCGGTCGAGCTATTGGCTGTGGCCAACCCAAGCTGGTGGAACAACGGGTCGGCGGTCATGTCGGAGGCCTTGTCCTCCGCCCTGACCAATCTGTTCGTCGCCGTGGCGCTGTGGCGCGTCGCCGGCTGCAGGCGCTGGACGGCCCCGTCCTTCGCGCTGGTCATCGCCCTCGCGGTCGGCGTGCGGCCGGTTAATATCGTGTTCGGGCCCGCGGCCATGCTCATGGAGCTGTTGCTGATCGGCCCGCTGTCCATCCCAGCGGCCGGCCGGCTGGCGACGCGGTGGGCGCTCATCATTGCTGGCGTGCTCGCGGGTTATTTCGTCACGCCGCTGACCCAACGCGCCATCCACGGGGAAGTGGTCGCCGCCAATCCCCTGGCCCGTGGCCTGCTGCAGAAGACCATGTTCGATGACGACGGTCCGCCGCCCGCCACGATCGACAAGGCGGACTTCGATCTCATCCAGACGACGGTCCAGCCCGCGCGGCTTTACCTGGCCCAGGCGCCGGCGCCGATCCGGCCCGTCGTGGAGCGTGGCTTCAGCGACTTCCTGCGGTTCGAGGACATCATTCCCCAACTCGCCCGCCGACATGGGTTCGAGCAGGGATGGCGCGTGGACGGCGTGCTCTACAAATACGCCGTCGCCCAGATCGAACACCAGCCTTGGCGATACGTCGACCGGGTGTTGATCGAGGATTGGCGGCTGCTCAGCTATCAGCAGTTCCTGGATCGCCAGACCCAGGCGGGCGTCGATCGCTACCTCAAAACGCACCCCCTCCCCCAATACAGCCCCGTGACGCAGTTGGCGAACACCACCGACCTTGAACAGCGCGCCCATGCCGAGTTCGGGATGCCCATCAGAGTCGGGGGCGCCAATGGCCATATCCATGCCTTGAGCCCAAGGTCCGGCCTGATCCTTACGGCCCAGCGGGCGCTTTATCTCGGCGCGGCCGCTCTTGGCCTCCTGGGGCTGATCGGCGCCCTGTTCCCGGGGACGCCTGCTTCGGTTCGGTCACTGCTGGTCGCCTTGGCCACGCTGGGCCTGCTCGTCCACGCGGAAGCCCTGCTCACGACCCTGAGCGAGTACGGCCTTGTCCGCTACATCGTCCCGTTGTGGCCGCAGATCGCCCTGATCTACGGCCTGAGTTTCGCGGTTTTCGTTTCCCGCTTGGGGAAGGTCCATCGAACGTAGACGAGCTCGGCCAACCTTAGCCAGGGGCACGGTCTCGGCCTACAGACGCGCCCGCTCATAGACGTTCAGGTAGTCGACGGCCATGCGCCGGACGGTCAGCCAGTCCAAATTCTCGGCCGCCTGGGCGCGCCAGTGGGCCAGCTTTGCCGGATCGCTCAACAGCAGATCGAAGGCCGCGTGCAATTCAGGCGGCGATTTTGGTTCGACCAGAATACCACGGGCGCCGTTCTCCAACCCCTCGGTGATTCCCCCAACACGGGTCGCGACGATGGCGCACCCGGCCGCCCGCGCCTCGGGAATGACCAGCGGAAAGGGATCCGAATGCGATGCCAGGACAAAGATGTCCGCCGCCTTGAGGTAGTCCTTGGCGTTGGTCTTAAAGCCCTCGAAATGAATCCGGTCGGCGCAGGGCAAGGCCTTGGCCTGCGCTTCCAGCTTATCCCGCTCAGGACCTCGGCCCACGATATAGAGATGCGCGCCATATCGGGCGTCGAGAGCGCCGAACGCCTCGATGACTTCGCCCACGCCCTTGCGGTCGAACAGGCCGGCCACCGCGACGATGTTGGGATGCTGAAGGCTGACTGGCTCACTGGGCCTGCCCAGCGTTCGCGCGCCTCCGACCACGCCATTCCTGACGACGGTGGTGCGGCGTTCGGGCACGCCCCGATCGACCAGGCGCTGCCGGTTTTCCTCGCTTACCGCGACCATGACGTTGGCATGGCCCATCCAGGAGGCGGACCGCTTGAATTCATTATGGACGGTGGTCACCACCCGATAGCGATATAGAGGCTGCAGCACCCGAGCGACGACAAATCCGGTCAGCATATGACCGTGGACGATGTCGGGCTTCCACGACGCGAACACCTTGTTCAGGCCGACGAAGGCGTTCAGCTCCTTCTTGAATTGCTCGACCTTGAAATGCTGCACACCCCGGGATTCGACCAGTTCGACGAAGTCGCCGCCCGAAGATGCGATCGCCACCGTATGGCCCATCTCCGCTTGGCTGCAGGCCAAGTCGACGACGGTGTTCACAATCCCATTCCCAACGTCGCCCAATTCGTTGAGAAGGTGCAAAATTCTCATGTGTGCTCTCGTGCGCCCCGGCCATCGCCATTAGCATCGAAGCCGCGCTCCGACTAAGCCTGCTCTGTGCCTCAAGATTATGCCGCTTGGGTGACGCGACCGACACCCCTTTTGTGCGCCGCGATGGGCCGGACCTACGCACTTTCAACTGAGAAGCGAACTCTGGCCGCGGGCGCCCCTGGCCAAGGCAGCTCATCCGTCCCCGGCGCCCCGGCGCCGACAAACTGGCGCAAATCCAAAGTGGCCCGCCCCACGGCCGAGCCGCGTGGTCTTCACAGGTTTATGATTAGCGCTCGGTAACCTGCGACAATTTATCCCCCGGCTACTCAGCGTAAAACTGGGTAGTTTCACCCGCTTCTCAGGGCAAGAATTGCCCGTGGCCGCAATTCTCGCTTTTTCTGCGGGTTATTTTGGCAAGTCTAATCTCAAAAAATCCAAATTTTTCAACGAAGCCATGATTAAGTTTCTGTAAAAAATGTTCACAAAGGCGTCACAGCAACGCTCAAAACCACTCGTTAACCCCTGTGGTAACAATTACTGCTCAGCTTCAACGTTCGGGTTGCCAACATATGTCCAACTCCAAATCGCACGGCCGCGGTCGCACCGCCTACCAACTCGCCGCCGCCCTTTCGGCCGCGGCCACCATCTTCGCCCTGCAGGCCCAACCGGCGAGCGCGGGCCTGCCCTCGCCTGGCGGCGGCGCCTGGGATTTTAGCCAGAAGGGCGCCGCGCTGGACCTTACCGGCTATCAGGTGACCTTCGACGACGAGTTCACGACCGCTGACGTCGCTTGCTACGACTGGGCGCCGGTCGGATCGCACCGTTGGTATGTCTACAACAACGTCACGATCGCCTTAGGCGCGGTGCACTGCACGCCCGGCGCCGTCGGGGCCAATGTTTCGCCCGACGTCTTCGTAAACAACCACCTGCTCGTGCTCGGCGCGCACCGCCGGAACGGCGTGTGGAACACGGGCGCCGTGCAGACCTTCGATCCCCACGGCGAGGGCTTCGATCAGCAGTACGGCTATTATGAAGC
>Ga0335069_10002572_pt1 | contig 27838 bp, 25 predicted proteins | sample Lox_Sample_11_FD_206714 | JGI IMG/M metagenome (GOLD analysis project Ga0335069, IMG submission 206714) | Soil microbial communities from Loxahatchee National Wildlife Refuge, Florida, United States - Lox_Sample_1.1 | ecosystem: Environmental > Terrestrial > Soil > Wetlands | place: USA...
TCGTCCGGCGGCGGTGGCGGCGCGGACAGATTGCGGAAGCACACCTCGTCGAGCGGCAGGAACGCGTCGCGCTCCGCGCCGATGTCGACGAACGCCGCCTCCAGCGCCGGGTGGATGCGGTGAACGGTGCCCTTGTAGATATTGCCTTTGAGGTGCTCGCGGCTGAGCGATTCGATCTCAAACGACTCGAGGACCCCGTTGTTGAGGATCCCGACCCGACTCTCTTCGGAGTGGGTCACGTTGATCAACATGATTTTCGGCATCAAAACTCCTCCCGCCGCGTCGCTCGACGGTGCACGCGCTGACCTGCTGCAGGGCGTCTGCGCGGATTGGCGTGATCAGACGCATGTGGCGTCCATCACGCATCCGACGAGCCCGAGAGCAGCAGGACCGGCACAGAAGCGTCGAGCGGCGACAGGGTCCGCTCGTTGAGCGGACGGAAATAGTGGTGGAATTGGGTGAACGTTGCGCGCAGGTCGAGTCCCAGGCAGCGGGGCGACACGGCGGCGGACGCCGACAGGTTGTCGAGCCCGGCGCGCGACAGGGCCGCTGCACCAGGCAGCGACCCGAGGTGGATCTTGAGGAGGGCGGCGGCGAATTGGATCAGCCCCTGCAGCAGCCGGGCGGGCGCGCTCGCCCGCGGCTGGACGGCCCACAGGCCCTCCCACGACTCGTGCGCCTCCCAGAAGAAAAATGCGTTGAACAGGTCGACGCCGAACAGCCAGGCCGCCAGCGTACGCCACGCGCTCACGTCCCACGGCGCGTGACGCCCCAAGCGCGGCGGCGCCTGGTACGAGTGACCACCGGGGTCGCGCACCGGATGCGGTTGCAGCCCGGGAACGTACCGATAGGGGGGAAAGGCCTGCTCTGGGCAATAGCGCGGGATGGACCGGAGAGGAGCGTGAATCTCGGCAGGGACAGGCATTACAGGCGGGACGAGGGGCACTCACAGGAGTGCTAGTCAATCTTTAGTCCATTGACAGGACGAGAACAAGTACTCCCGCCGGGTGAGGGTCGCGCCGCCTACGGCCGGGCCTCCAAGATCATGTTGAAAGGGGTCTCGGTCGCGCGCCGAATGCGCCGGAATCCGCCCTTGGTCAACACCTCGCGCAGGCGCGCCTCGCCGGCCTGGGCTCCGAGGGCCAGGCCGACCTCCTGCGCCAGCGACGCCGGCGTGCAGATGAACGTCGAGGCGGAGTAGTAGATCCGCCCGAGCGGCGTCAGGTTGTCTTCGACGTGGTCGTGCGCGAACGGCTCGACCACCATCCAGGTCCCGTCGGCGGTCAGCGACTGCCGCACGTGCGCCGCGGCGCCCACCGGATCGCCCATATCGTGGAGACAATCGAAGAAGGTGACGAGGTCGTAGCCGGTGCCGGGGAACTCCTTCGCGGAGGCGACCTCGAAACGGACGCGGTCGCTCAGCCCGGCCGCTGCCGCGAGCTCGCGGGCGCGCTCGATCGACAGAAAATGATAGTCGAAGCCGACGAAGCGCGAGCGCGGGAACGCGCGCGCCATCAGCATGGTCGACGCGCCGAGCCCGCAGCCGACGTCGGCGACGCTGGCCCCGCCGTGGAGCTTGCCCTCGACGCCGTCCAGCGCCGGAATCCACTTGGGCACCAGGTTGGCGGTGTAGCCGGGCTGAAAGAAGCGCCGCGTGCCCTCGAACAGGGCGGGGTCGTGCTCGTGCCAGCCGACCCCGCGGCCGGTCCGAAAGCCGTCGCTGACCTTCGGCTCCGCCTTGAGCGCGGCGGTCATCGCCTGGAAGCCGCCGAGGACGAAGGCGGGGCTGTCTTCGTTGGTCAGCGCTTCGGCGCGTTCCGCGTCGAGACTGTAGCGGCCGGTGTTCGCGTCGTAGTCGAGGTACCCCGCCGCGGCTTGCGCGGCGAGCCATTCGCGCACGTAGCGCTCCGCCGTGCCGGTGCGCTGGGCCAGATCGACCGAGCTCAGCGGCCCGTGTGCCGCCAGCGCCTTGTACAGGCCGAGCTTGTCGCCGATCACCACCAGGCCGGCGGTGAGCGCCGCTCCCAGGTCACCGATGGCCTTGTGGACGAACTCCGTCAGCTTCGTCTCGTCGATTGCCATGTCCGGTTCCTCGAAATCGCCGTCGACGCTACACCCCCTGCTTCCGCACCGTCAACCGGCGCCGCGGCGCGACTCGATCTCGTCCATCACCGCCTCGGCGGCGGTTTCGCCGCTGTGGATGCAGTCCGGGATCCCGACCCCGCCGTACGCGTTGCCGGCGAGATGCAGGCGCGGCAGTCCGGCGAGGTGCTGCCGGATGCGGGCGACGCGGTCCAGGTGGCCGACGTGGTACTGCGGCATCGTCTGTGGCCAGCGTGCGACGCGCGTGAGGACCGGATGGGCGTGCACGCCGAGCAGATCGCCCAGTTCGTGCCGCACCCGGCCGATCAGCTCGGCGTCGTCGAGATCCAGCAGCTCGGGCCGCAGCGCCCCGCCGACGAAGGCGCGTACCAGCACCGCGTCGGCCGGCGCACGGCCGGGGTACTTCAGGCTGCTGAACGTACCGGCGAGCAGGTCGCGGCGTTCGGCGTGCGGGACGACGAAGCCGAAGCCGTTGAGCGGATGGGGGATGTCCTCGCGGCGAAAGCCGAGCGACACGGTGGCGGTCGACGCGTACGCGATGGCGACGAGATCGTCGGCGAGCGGCGCATGGGTCGGACGGACGAGGGCCGCGGCTGCGTGCGCGGGGAGGGCGACGATGGTGGCATCATAGGCGGTGCCGTCGAGCTGCCAGCCCGAGGCGCTCGGTGCGAGCGCGCGCGCCGCCTGACCGAGCTGCGCGACGCCCTCCGGTAGCTGCTGTGCGAGGCGATCGACCAGGCACTGCAGCCCGCTGTCGAAGCTGAGGAACAAGCTCCAGCGAGCCCCGCTCACGTCGGCCGGCGCGGCGGCGGTGCGGCGCCGTTGGCGCCACATGGCGAGGATGACGCTGCGCTGCTCGCGCTCCATTGCCAGGAAGCGCGGCATCGTCGCCGCCAGGCTCAGGCGGTCGGGATCGGCGGTATAGATGCCGCCGACGAGTGGTTGAGCGACGCGCTCGAGCGCTTCGCGGCCGAGTCGACGGGTGACGAAGCGCGCCAGGCTCTCGTCGCCGCCCGGGCCCCGCGGCAGGAGCAGGTCGCACGCCATGCGCAGCTTGCCCGGCCAGGAGAACAGCCGCGTGGTGGCGAGCGGCCAGAGCTGGGTCGGCGCCATGAGGAGAAATCCGTCCGGCAGCGCGTGGAGGGTCCCGCGCCGCACCACGTACGTGCGGCGGAACTCCTCGCGCGTGCGCACGAGCCGGTCGGTGATGCCGAGGCGCTGGCACAGGTCTAGCGCGGCGGGCTTTTCGGAGAGGAAGGAGTCGGGCCCCGCTTCGATGAGGAAGCCGTCGCTGCGTTCGGTGGCGATGACGCCGCCGAGGCGCGGGCTCGCCTCCAGCAGGTGCAGGTCGATCGGCCGGTTGCGGGCGCGGCTCAGCTCGACCAGCCGGTGCGCGGCCGCCAACCCACTGATGCCGCCGCCGACCACCGCGACGCGCGGGATCCGGTCGCCGCCGTTCATGGGCCGACGTGGCTTCGGATGACGGCGGCGAGCATGCGGATGAAGCTGGGGTGGTCGTTTACCGTCGCGGCGCGCGCGAACCCGACGCCGAGACGCTCGGCCACCTGGCGCGCTTCGATGTCGAGGTCGTACAGGACCTCGACGTGGTCGCACACGAACCCGATCGGCACGACGAGCAGGTCGCGCGCTCCACCTGCGGCCTGATCGCGGACGGTCTCGGCGATGTCGGGACCCAGCCACGGCTCGCGCGGGTTGCCGCTGCGGCTCTGATAGGCGAGCACATGTGTGTCGAAGCCCAGGCGCGCCGCGACCAGCGCGGCGCCCTCGGCCAGCTGCGCCTCGTACGTCGAGGTGGCGGCCTGGGCGGTCGGGATGCTGTGGGCGGTGAAGACGAGACGTGCCGCCGCGCGGCGAGCGGCCGGCAGCGACGCGAGGGCACGGCGTGCCTGATCGGCCACCGCGTCGATCAGCAGCGGGTGGGCATGCCAGCCCGGCACGAAGTCGACCGCCGGCGCGTCGCCGTGCAGCGCCTCGCGGGCCTCGGCGACATCGCGCTTATAACGCTCCCAGCCCGCGTCGCTCTGCTGGGCCGCGAGGATCACGCCAACGGCGTTGCGCACGCCGGCGTGCTGCATCGCGGCGAGCGTCTCGCCCAGGTAGGGGTGCCAGTTGCGCATGCCGACGTAGACCGGCAGCCGCGGGCCGTCTCGGTCGAGCACGACGCGCAGGGCGTCGGCCTGACGGAGCGTGAGCTCGTTGAGCGGCGAGCGTCCGCCGATGACCTCGTAGTGATGCACGACCGCCTCGACGCGTTCGGGCGGGGCCGATCGCCCGCGCAGGACGTTGGCGAGGAAGGGGCGCACCTCGTCCATCGCGGTGGGGCCGCCGAAGGCGATCAGCAGCACGGCATCGAACGGCACCATGACCTGCAGTTACCAAGAGTCGGCACCCTTTTGGAGGGTGTCAGCTCTTCTGCGCGCTGAGCTCGTGCACGGCGTCGACGAGCGCGCGGACGTGGTCGACGGGCGTCTGTGGGAGAATGCCGTGGCCGAGGTTGAAGATGTGACCGGGGCGCCGCCCGGCGCGACCGAGGATGGCGGCGGCCTGGCGGCGGATTTCCGCCGGCGGGGCGAACAAGGCCACCGGGTCGAGATTGCCCTGGATGGCGTGATCGTGCCCGATGGTCGACCAGGCCGATGCCAGGTCGACGCGCCAGTCGACGCCGATCACATCGCCGCCGGCGTCGCGCATGAGCGCCAGCAACCCGCCGGTGTCGGCGCCGAAGTGGATGATCGGCACGTGTGCGCTGAGCCCCTCCAAGGCCGCGCGCGAGTGCGGCAGGACGTAGGTGCGATAGTCGTCGGGCGAAAGGCACCCGACCCAGCTGTCGAACAGTTGCACCGCTTCGGCGCCGGCGCCGATCTGTCCGCGCAGATAGGCGTTGATCAGGCGCGCGAGCAGCGCCAGCAGGTCGTTCCACGCCGCCGGGTGCTCGTACATGAACGACTTGGTGCGGACATAGTGGCGCGAGCCACTGCCCTCGATCAGATACGAGGCGAGGGTGAAGGGCGCGCCGCTGAACCCGATCAACGGCACGCGCCCGGCCAGCCCCTGGCGGGTCCGCCGGATCGCATCGTACACGAAGGCGAGGGCGTCGCCGGCGTCGTAGGCGGCCAGTCGCGCGACGTCCGCCGGCGTGTGTACCGGCCGATGGAGGACCGGTCCGTCGCCGGCGCTGAACTCGAGCCCCACGCCGAGGGGCTCCAACACCAGCAGAATGTCCGCGAAGATGATCGCCGCGTCGACGCCGAGGCGCTCGACGGCGGTCACCGTGACCTCGGCGGCGGCCTCCGGATGATGGCAGAGCTCGAGAAAGCCGAGCCGGTCGCGGACGGCTCGGTACTCGGCCATGTAGCGTCCCGCCTGCCGCATGAGCCAGATCGGCGTGAACGGCGTCGGCTGGCGCCGGCAGGCTTGCAGAAACGGATGCGAGTCCAACCTGGGGCTAGCTATGCGAACCGTTGGCGGGGCGTCAACCGACGGCCTCCGGCTGGGCACGACACGGGGATGCCGGGACGTCGTCAGGCGCGCTTGGCCTCGAGCAGCGCCGCGCCGCGTTGCGCCACGGCGCCGACGAGATGGCCCATCTTCGGGTGCTCGGGCTCGAGGTCGACGGGCAGGCCGTGCGCGTGCAAGGCTTCGCTGCACACCGGGCCGATCGAGGCGACGACGACACGCTCGACGGCGTGCCCGAGGTCGGGCAGGCGGCCGAGCTGGCGGGCCGTCTCGATGACGTGCTCGACCTGGCGTGCGCTGGTGAAGAGCGCGATGTCCACCGCGCCGTCGGCGAGTTGTGCGACGCCCGCCCGCAGTGGGCCAGGGTCCTCCGGGTAGCCCCAGCGATAGACCGGTACGGGCAGGACCTCGGCGCCGCGCGCGCGCAGACCGTCGAGCAGCTCGGGGTTGCTGCGGCCGTACTCCTGCACCGCGACACGGTGCCCCGCCAGCGGTGCGGCGCGGTCGAGCGCGGCGAGCAGCTCGCGCCACGTATTGGGCTCGGGGACGAGGACGTCGGGGGCGAGGCCGAGCTCGCGCAGCGCGGCGACTGGCTTGGGGCCACGCGCCACCAGGGTGGCGCCGCGCAGCAGCGCGGCGAAGCGCTCGGGCGGGCAGCGCGGTGCCAGTGCGGCGGCCAGCGCGCGCGTGCCGACGCCGGTGAGCAGGATGACCACGTCGATGGCGCCGGCCTCGAGCCGGCGGAGAAATTCCTCTGCCTCCGCGCTGGCCTCCAGGGGGACCTCCCGCATCGACGGTGCCACCACCGGGGTGCCGCCAAAGCGGCGGATGAGCTCGGCCAACTCGCCGGCGCGCCGGCTCTCGAAGGCGAGCACGGTCAGACCGCTCAAGGCGTGATCGCCCGCTCCCGGCATGGCCGGACCATGGACGCTGGGCGGCGCGGCGTCAACTTTTTCGCGGCCCGGCCCGCGACTCACGCTTGCAATACGGCGTGGGTCTTACGACCATATGCTGGCGAGGTCATGCGGGTAGCGAAGCGAACCGGTACGGGCGGGGAGGGTCGAACGCTCGGGCTGTGCTTGTCTGGGGGGGGCGCACGGGGGGCGTTCCAGGTCGGCGTCTACGAGCGCCTGCTGCGCGATCCGCGCTTTGTCCGCGGTCCGGTGGTCCTGTCCGGGACGTCGGCCGGGGCGATCAACGCCGCCCTCATCGCGGCTGGCAGGTCGCCGCGCGAGATGATGCGCTTCTGGAACGGGATCGCGGACGATCCGCCGGTAGTGGCGAGCCCGCTGTTCTTCCACACCCTGGTGCGGACGATGCTCCGTCTCGGCGTCGAGGAGCTGCGCCTCTGGTTGACCGAGCCACGCCGCACGCTGTGGCCGTTCCTGCAGCGCGCCGCCAACCACCTGCCGCCGACGCGCGGCAGCGGGCTCGCCCTCTGGGTGGAATACCTCCTGACCGCGCGCTTCGAGCTGGTGAGCAAGCTGCTCGACGGGATCCGCGAGCCGTTTCTCGCCAACACGGCCCGGCTGCGCGAACGGCTGGTCGAGGAGTTCGACGGCGAGGTCGTGCCGCACAACGGCCGGCGGCTGGCGATCAACACCGTCGATGCGCACACCGGCCGCGTCGTGCGCTATGTCACCGCCCCCACCCGGCTGACCCGCCCGCCCGACTACGTCGTGGTCGATGCGATCACGGTCGACATGATCCTGGCGAGCGCGAGCATCCCGCTGCTGTTCCCCCCGGTCGAGATCGCGGGCCGGTGGCTGTGGGACGGCGGACTGCTGGTCAATACGCCGCTGGCGCCGGTGGTCGCGCTGGGCGCCGACGAGATCGTCACCGTGCTGGTCACCGAGCCGCCGGACGTCGCAGCGGGGCCCTTCCCGCAGTTCGGCCGCGCCACCGAGCGCGCGGTGGATGCGATCCTGGAGAACGCCTACAATGTCGACCGCAAGCTGCTGCTCGACCGCAACCGTCTGGCGCATTTGGAGACCAGCCCGTATCGGGAAGTGACGCTGTACGATGCGGTCCGGCCGGCTCGCGACGGCAGCTTCAATGCCGGTTCGTATCTCTATTTCGAGCGCGGGCTACTGGCTGACATGCGCGCCGCTGGCCGCCGCGCTGCCGCGGCATGGCTCGCCGCCGGCCCGCGCGTGGACCGGCTCGATCCCACCGCGGCGGGCGAGGCCGCGTAACCACTCGCACGGCGCGTCCGATGCCTCGGACGGCGGAGGTGCTGGTGGTGATGGCGAAGTACCCGACGCCGGGGACGGTCAAGACGCGCCTGGCGGAACGGGTCGGGGCGGAGGCGGCGTGTGCGCTCTATCGCGCCTTCCTGGCGGACATCGCGGCGCGGTTCGCGGTCGGGCCGTGGCCGTTGGTGTGGGCGGTGACGCCGCCGGACGCCGATCTCTCCGCCATCGTCGGCGCTGCCGGGCGGCAGATCGCGCAGCAGGGCGCCGACCTGGGCGAGCGCATTCGGGGCTGCTTCGCGCAGCTGTTTGCCGACGGGGCAACGCGGGTGGTGATGATCGGCGCCGACGCGCCGCATCTGGACGACGGGGTGATCGCCGCCGCCTTCGCCGCGCTCGAGGGATCCGACGCCGTGTTCGTTCCCGCGCGCGACGGCGGGTACTGCCTGATCGGGCTCGGCGCGGCGCATGACCTGTTCACGGGCGTGCCGATGAGCACGCCGGCCGTGTTCGACCGCACCTGGGCGCGGGCCGAGGCGCTGGGGCTGCGCTGGCGTGCCCTGCCGCCGAGCTTCGATGTCGACGAGCTCGAAGACGTCGCGGAGCTCAAGCGCCTGATCGCCGGCGGCGCGGTGGCGTTGCCGCGCACCGCCGGCGTGCTGCGCGCGTGGCCCGGGTAAGGCGGGCGGCTCGCCGCCTCAACGCGGCCGCTTGTCGAGCAGGGCGCGCAGCTCCTCGACCTCGCGCTCGAGGTTGCGGCTGCGCCGCGCCAGGCCGCTGACGTACAGCAGCACGCCGATCCACACGACGGCGTAGGCGGCGATCAGGAAGGGAACGTGCTCGGCCATTGGCGCGTCAGAACGCGGTGGGGACGACCTGCTCGCGCAGGTGGTCGACGGTGTCCTCCAGCCGCGCGGTGCTCAGGCGCAGGCGCAACAGCCAGAGGAAGAGGAGGAAGAACGCCAGCATGCAGATCAGCAGCGTCAGCCGCATGAGCGGGTCGGCCAGCCCGGAGCCACCCTCGCGGTTGACGATCACGGCCGGGTGAATGCCGCGCCACCAGTAGACGGCGCGGTTGATCAGGTACAGGTCGACGACGCCCGAGACGCCGAGCACCGCGGCGAGCGTGGCGCCCTGCTGGGCTTCGGCGGCGAGATTGCGAAGCAGCAGATAGGCGGCGTAGATCATCCAGAGGATCAGCGTCAGCGTCAGACGCGGGTCCCAGGTCCACCAGGTGCCCCAGATCGGCTTCGCCCAGATCGCGCCGGTGGCCAGACCGAGGCTGCAGAACAACAGGCCGAGCTCGGCGGCGGCCCGGCCGAAGCGGTCCCAGCGCGGGGTGCGCCGCCAGAGATAGAGCAAGCTGGCGACGCCGACCATCGCGAAGGCGGTGAAGGTGTTCAGCCACATCGCCATGTGCACGTAAAAGATGCGCTGCACCGGGCCCTGGAACTCGTCGGTCGGGACGGCGACGAACACCAGATAGAGGGCCGCGAGCATCGCCGCGAGCGTGGCCGGCGGCAGGATCCGGTCGGTGAGCGTCTTGGCCGTCACTCCTCCACAACATATTCAAACGCCAGCCAGCCGACAACCAGGAACACCACGTCGAAGGCCCCGATCAGGCGGAGCCAGTGCGCGACCGCGTCGAGCCCCTCGCCCGCCAGGAGCTGGGTACTCGCTTGGATGCCGGCGATGACCAAGGGCGCGGCCAGCGGCAGCATGAGCAGCGGCAGCATGACCTCGCGGGCGCGTGTGCGCAGGGAGACGGCGGCGAACAGCGTGCCGACGGCGGCGAAACCGAGCACGCCGAGCAAGAGCACGGGCGTGAGGCGGGCGATGGTCGAGCCGAGCGGCAGGTTGAAGAAGAACACGAAGAGCGGCAGCAGGACGATCTGCGCCGCCACCATGAAGAGGAAGTTGGCGGCGGTCTTGGCGAGATAGATCGTGCCGCGGTCGAGCGGGGCGAGCAGCAGCCCGTGCAGGCAGTCGTGCTCGCGCTCGCGCAGCAACGAGCGGTTCATGCCCAGCGTGCCGGCGAAGATCAGCGCCACCCAGAGCACGCCGGGTGCCGCGGCCGCGCGCAGCGGGCTGCTCGGATCGAAGGCGAAGCTGAGCACGACCAGGGTGAGCAGACCGAGCAGGAGCAGCGACGCGAGGGTCTCCTTGGTACGCAGCTCGATCAGCAGGTCCTTCCAGAGGATGGCGAGCATGCAAGCGGCCGGCGGTGGGCTCAGGGGCCGGGGGCTGGGGTGGGGGCGGCGGCGGGCCGTGTGTCGGCGCGGTGGGTGAGGGCGCGGTAGCGGGTCTCGAAGCCCCCCGCGTCGCCCGGGCTGATCGGTCCCTGCCACGCCACCCGACCGCGCACCAGGACCAGCGCGCTGGAGCAGAGGGTGAGGCCCAGGCCGATGTCGTGGGTGCTCATCACCAGCGTGCTGCCGCGCCGGTGGGCATCGGCGAGGACGCCGCACAGCATCTCGCGCGCATCGAGATCGAGCCCGGTGAAGGGCTCGTCGAGAAACAGCAGCTCCGGTTCGTGCAGGAGCACGCGCGCCAGGGCGGCGCGCTGGAGCAACCCGCGCGACAGCCCGCGCACCGGGCGGTGCGACCAGCCGCCGAGCGCGAGGCGTTCGATCAGGGCGTCGACGCGTGCCCGGGCGTCGTCGACGCCGAAGAGGTGGGCATAGAAGCGCAGGTTCTCGCGCGCGCTCAAGTCGGGATAGAGCCAGCTCTCGTGGCCGAGCACGGCGATGCGCCGGCGCACGGCGCGGCCCTGCGCCGAGGGGTCGAGCCCGAGCACACGGACGCTGCCGTGCGTCGGGCGCACCAGCGTGGCGCAGACACGCATCAGGGTCGTCTTGCCGGCGCCGTTGGGGCCCAAGAGGGCCACGGCGGCCCCTCGGTCGGCCGCCCAGCTCAGGTCGTCGAGCGCGAGCGTCCTACCGAAGCGCTTGCTCAGGTGCGCAACCTCGAGCGCGACCGACATGCGGCGGCTCTATCTGTTCAGGGGGCGAGTCACAACCGGCCGCAACTCCGTGGGCGGCTCGACCCGGAGCGGGTCCGGCACGCCGTCAGGCGAAGTCCTCGACGTAATTGCCAACCACCACCTGGCGGACGCGTTCGTTCAGCTCGTCGCGCGTTTCGTAGGGGACGCCGGCGGTTGCGATCGGCTCGCCGAGGACCATGCGGACGCGCCCGCCCGGCCGGATGACCGCACAGCCGCGGGGCAGGAACTTGCGCGTGCCGCTGACCGTCAGCGGGACGATCGGCAGCCCGGTGCGCAGGGCGAGGCTCACGCCGCCCTTCTTGAACTCGTGGATCTTGCCGTCCCGGCTGCGCGTCCCCTCGGCATAGAAGAGGATGCCCATCCCCTCCGGCGTGTGGGCGGCGGCGGCGTTGATCTTGTCGATGGCGTCCTCGGGATTCTGCCGGTCGATGACGATGTGGCTGCTCAATGCCAGCGCCTGGCCGAACACCGGCAGGCGCAGCAGCTCCTTCTTGGCGACGAAGCGGACGGTGAACGGCATGCGCCCGAGCGTGCACCAGATGTCGAAGTTGCTCAGGTGGTTGCTGATCAGGACGTAGCTCTGACCCGGACGCAGGCGCTCGAGGCCCTCGACCTGGACATCGATGCTGCAGACGCGCAGGACCCAGCGACTCCACAGGCGCCCGAGGACGTCGACCGGCTTGCCGCTGCGGCTGATCAGCGTTGCTGCGATGGCGAGCAGCCCCAAGATGATGGTCGACCCGAAGATCCACGCGTCGGCCCCCAGGCCCCAGAGGTAACGCAGCGGGTGCTGGGTGGCGAAAGAGAGCAGCGAGTCACGTGCCGCTGGCGAGCTGGTCGCTCCGCCACGGGGCTCGATCATCATGTCCGCTACCTAGCGAAAAGCCGGGTGCGTTTCCATTTCCACCCGCGCCGATCAGGTCGGCCGTGCACGCGTGCGACGGCGCCCCCGATTAGCCGGCGCGATGTCACAAAGTAGATTGCCAAATACGCATCACGGGTGGTAAGGGACGCGGGCAGGCAAACGGGGGAGGCCGAAATGGGACGCAAGCTGTACGTGGGGAACCTGTCGTTTACGGCGACAGAGGACGAGCTGCGCGAGTATTTCTCGCAGGTGGGGACGCCCGACACGGTGGCGGTCATCAAAGACCGATTGACCGGCAAGTCGCGCGGCTTCGGATTCGTCGAGATGAGCTCCGACGGGGAAGCGACGCAGGCGATCGAACAGCTCGACGGCAAGGACTTCAAGGGGCGGCCGCTGAAGATCAACGAAGCGCGGGCGCGCGAAGGCGGGCGCTCCGCAGAAGGGTACTCGTCGGGCGCCGGACAGCGGCGCTACTAGCGGGGCCACCAACGGGCGACGGCGGCGCGGGTCGTCATCCGGACATCGGCGCCACCGCGCGGCGCGTTGAGCGCTCGGTGCGGCGATGATATCGACCGTCGCTCCAGACGTTCGAGGAGCGTTCGATGTCTGCCCACCTCTCCGTTGGTTTCGAGACCAACTGCACGGCGCCGCTGCGGCTCGAGCGCGTGATGATGCGGCTCTGCCGGCTGTTCGGGGTCGACTCGCTGTTCGTCCCCGATCACTACCTGAGCTTCGTGCCGCGCTCGGTGTGGGGACCGGATCTCACCCCGGCGGCCGCGATGGTGCCGTCGCCCGACGCGTTTTTCGATCCGTTCGTGATGATGGGGATGATGGCGGCGCGCTATCGGCGGGTGCGGATCGGCACCGGGGTCACCGAGCCGTTCCGGCGTCATCCGGCGACTCTGGCGCAAGCGTTCGTGACCCTCGACCACCTCACCGGCGGCCGGGCGATCCTCGGGGTCGGCAACGGCGAGCGCGAGAACACCGAGCCGTACGGTATCCCGTTCACCAAGCGCGTCGCCCGGCTCGAGGAGGCGCTGGCGATCATCCGCCGGCTGTGGGAGAGCGGCGGGGAGCCGGTCAGCTTCGACGGCTCGATCTGGCGCCTGAGGCGCGCGCTCTTCACCACGCCGCTGTACAACGGCCGCGCGCCGGTGATCTGGGTGGCGGCGCACGCGCCGCGCATGCTCGGGCTCACCGGCCGCTATGCGGACGGCTGGTACCCGACGCGCAAGCTCACGCCGGCCGAATACGCCGACGGCCTGTCGCGGATCCGTGCCGGCGCGGCGCCCGCCGGCCGCGACCTGTCGCATTTCGAGCCGGCCCTGCAGGTGCAGCTCGTCCTCGGCCGCGACCGGCGCAGCGCGCTCGACACGGTGACGCGCGTGCCGGCCGCGGCGGCGCTGAGCCTCCTCCTCCCCGGCGCGCTGTGGGCGAAACACGGTCTGCGCCATCCCCTCGCGGAGGACTTCGAGGGATTCCCCGATTTCGTCCCCGACGAGGTGACGCCGGCGCAGATCGATGACGCGCGCCGAACAGTAACGCCCGAGCTGCTCGGCGACGCGGTGTTCGCCGGCAGCGTCGACGAGGTGGTGGCCGAGGTTCGCGCTCTGGTCGACGTCGGCCTGCGCCACCTGGTGATCTGGAACGTCGGCCCGCTGGCGACCGGCGCCAGCGCGGGCGGGCTCCTGCAGCTGGCGGTGCTGATCCGCCGGCTGCGCAAGCTGCCGCTCGCAGGGCGCTAACGGGCCGTCACTTCGCCGTCAGGGCCAGCAGGGCGCGCTCTTCGTCCACCAACCGCTCGCAGACGGCGAGGAGCTGGCGCTGCAACGTCTCGTCGTGGCTGGCGTTGGCCAGCGTGGCGATCCGGTTGGCGGCCTCGCGGATCCGAAAGGCGGCCATCCGGTAGAGCTCGCTGTCTCGTGCCTGTGGGTCGGTGCCTGGGCCAATCGGCTCTGTGTCCATCGTCACCGGCGTATCCCCCTGGTCCTCGTCATTCGCCATCGCAGCCCGTCCCCGTCGCTCCGTGCAGCGTGACGCGAAGCAATCGACGCGCCACGCGCCGGCGAGGGCGCGGCGCACACGGCGTGGCCGCGCGCGCCCGGTCGGGCCCGAATGGTGTCCACTGCGCTGGACAGCGACGGCCGGCGCGTGTCCACCGCGGTGAACGCGTGGCCGTGCCGCGGGTCGGCCGGCCGCGCCTGCGCGCGCGCTAGCCCGCTTGATCCTGGATCCGCCGCGCGGCGTCGGCGTCGTCGACCAGGTCGCTGTGGCAGGCGTGCTTGCCGTCGACCACGGGGAGCGCGCCGGCGCGCTGCGCGAGCAGGTCGCGGCCCTCGGCCCCGACGCCGGGGCTGCGCACGGATCGCCGCGCCGGCTGGAAGGCGGGGTCCTTGCCGCTGGCGAACTCGACGATCTCCTTGGAGATCCGCATGCTGCACCAGTCGTGGCCGCACATGGCGCAGAAGTCGGTGTCGACCTCGAGATCCTCGTCGTGCAGGGCACGCGCGGTCTCGCCGTCGAAGGCCAGCTCGAACTGCTTCGGCCAGTTGAGCGCGGCGCGCGCCCGCGACAGGTCGTCGTCCCACTGCTGTGCGCCGGCGATGCCGCGCGCGATGTCGCCGGCGTGGGCGGCGATCTTGTAAGCGATGCACCCCGCCTTCACGTCCTCGGCCTTGGGCAGGCCGACGTGTTCCTTGGGCGTCACGTAGCAGAGCATGGCGGCGCCGGCGCGCGCCGCTTCGGTCGCGCCGATGGCGCTGGTGATGTGGTCGTAGCCGGGGAAGACGTCGGTGACCAGCGGGCCGAGCACGTAGAAGGGGGCGTCGTCGCAGACGCGCTGCTGCAGCTGCATGTTGAAGGCGATCTGGTCGAGGGGCACGTGGCCGGGGCCTTCGACCATCACTTGCACGCCCGCGGCGCGGGCGCGCAGCACCAACTCGCCGAGGGTGTGCAGCTCGGCGAGCTGGGCCGGATCGGAGGCGTCGTGCAGACAGCCCGGCCGCAGTCCGTCGCCGAGCGAGTAGGTGACGTCGTACTCGCGCATGATGGCGCTGATCTCGTCGAACAGCTCGTACATCGGGTTCTGCTTGCCGTGATGGATCATCCACTTGGCCAGCAGCGAGCCGCCGCGCGAGACGATGCCCGTGAGGCGTGGGCGGATCAGGGGCAGGTGCTCGCGCAGCACGCCGGCATGGATGGTGAAGTAGTCGACGCCCTGCTGCGCCTGGTGCTCGATCTCGCGCAGGATGGCGTCGTAGGTGAGGTCCTCGATGGCGCGGCCGAGAATCATGCTGTAGATCGGCACGGTGCCGATCGGCACCGTGCTGTGATCGATGATGGCCTGCCGGCATTCGCTCAGGTTGCCGCCGGTGGAAAGGTCCATGACGGTGTCGGCGCCGTAGCGCTGCGCCCCCTGGAGCTTCTCGACCTCCAAGGCCGTGCCGCTGCTCACCGGCGAGGCGCCGATGTTGGCGTTGATCTTGGTCGTGATCATGCGGCCGATGCCGACCGGATCGAGCCGCTTGGGCGCCGACTGTCCGCGACAATGGTCGGCAGCGTCGATCGCGTGGGCGCGCTGGGCGATCGTCTGGTTGACCCAGTACCGTGCCTGCGGGCGCGCGCCCGGGTGCCCGACCGGGGCGCTCGTGGCGGCGGCGCCATCCGCGGCCGGCGGCCGCCCGCCGCTGCCAGCCAGGTGGCGCAGGTTGGCGGGGATGACCAGGCGGCCACGTGCCACTTCGTCACGGATGAGCTCCGGGGTGACGTTCTCGCGCTCCGCCACCCGGCGGATCGGCTCCGTGATCGTGCCTTGTCGCGCCGCTTCCAGTTGGGTCATCGGTCACTCCTCACCGCCGGCAGCCGGCCGCAACCAGCGCGCGGAACACGGCGCCTCACGTGCTCGGTATCGCGACAGTACGACTCCGACTGCGGGCGATCAAGGCCCCGTCCCGGGGCCGCGCGGCCCGGGGTGGGCCGCGGGCGCGCGGAGCGCGGCGCGCGCACCGACGCGACGTCACGCATCGACGCCGACGGCGGCGCTGACGTTGGCGTAGCCGTCGCCCTCCAGGAGCGCGCGAAGCCCGTTGCACAGGCGCCGCGGCAGGCCGGGCCCCTCGTAGACGAAGCCGGTGTACACCTGGACCAGCGCCGCGCCGGCGCGCAGTTTCGCGTAGGCGTCGGCGACGGAGAAGATGCCTCCGACGCCGATGATCGGCAGCTCGCCCGCGGTGAGCCGGTAGAGGCGCCGGATCACCGCGGTGGCGCGGTCGCGCAGCGGGGCGCCGCTCAGCCCGCCGGTCTCGCCAGCCAGCGGATGCGCGGGCGAGAGGGCGCCGCGGTCGACGGTGGTGTTGGTGGCGATCAAACCGGCGGCGCCGCAGGACCGCGCGACGTCGACCAAGCCGCGCAACCCGTCATCGGCGAGGTCGGGCGCGAGCTTGACCAGCAGCGGCCGCGGCGCGGTGCGGCGCTCCGCGGCGAGACGGCGGTTGTCGGCCTGCAACGCCTCGAGCAGCGGGGCCAGTTGCGCCTCCGCCTGCAGGTCGCGCAGCCCCGGGGTGTTCGGCGAGCTGACGTTGATCGCGACGTAGTCGGCGTGATCGAAGAGCGCCGCGAAGCTGGCGCGGTAGTCGTCCACCGCCGTCTCGACCGGGCACAGGCGTGACTTGCCGATGTTGAGGCCGATCGGGATCGGCGGGCGCTGAACGCCGAAGCGCGCGGGCAGCTGGCGGGCGACGGCGGCGGCGCCGAGGTTGTTGAAACCGAGCCGATTGATCAAGGCGTGCTCGGCGGCGAGCCGGAAGAGTCGCGGCGGCGGGTTGCCCGGTTGGGCCTGCGCCGTCACCGTGCCGAGCTCGGCGAAGCCGAAACCGAGCGCCGCCCACACATGGGGCAGGGCGGCGTTCTTGTCGAAACCGGCCGCGAGACCGATCGGGTTGGGGAACGTCAGCCCCCAGAGCGTCTGCGTGAGCGGCGGGTCGGGCGGATAGGCGGCGCCGCCGCTGCGCTCGAGGGCCCACTGCATCGGGCGCAGCGCCGCCAGCGCCCAGCCGTGGATGGTCTCGGGGTCGACGCGGAACAGCAGCGGGCGAACCAGTGGATAGAGCACCGACGCCGTCACCCTCTCCCGCGATGGGCCGCGAGGTATTCCGCCATGCCCCCGGCGCGCAGCACGTCGAGCGCGTCGCCGTACACGTTGCGGATGACGTGGCGGTCGCCCGAGCTCAGGTTCACGACCTTGTGCCCCTCGATGTCGACGCGCAGGCGATCGCCGGTCTTGATCGCCTCGGTTTCCTCGACCTGCAGGGGCGGCAGGCCCACGTGCAGCGCGCAGCGCAGGAACTCGTCGCCGAAGCTGCGCGCGATGACGGCGCCGGCGCCGATCAGCCGCAGGGCGCGCGCCGTCGCATGGGTGGCCGCACCGACGCCGAACGCCACGCCGGCGACGATGAAATCACCGGGCTGCAGCGCCAGTGGCGGCGCGACGCGGGACAGGACGGCACCGGCAGTCGGTAGATCGCGCTCCGCATGCGGTGGTGCCAGGATGTCGTCGGCGCGGATCCGATCGCCGAGCTTCCACGCGCGCCCGACCAGGTACGGGAGCTCGTCCAGATCGAGGGCGGAATCGGTCATTGCGGCGCGCCCGTACCATAGGAGGCAGCGGCGCGCGCGTTCAAGCGGTCGTAGAAACGGTGTCACCGAAAAGGAGTGGACGAACCCCGAATCCGGCGCTATGGCATTGGCATGGCTATCACCGGCTCGGGCGGACACGGCTCCTCGGTCGCGTGCGCTCGTAGGGAGCGGACGTGATGAGCCGGACGGGGCGACGGCAGTCGGCGGTCGGCGACCCCGCGTGCGGGTATGGGGCCCGCAGCTTGTTGGCGGCGCCGAGAAAGGAGGTGGTCCAGTGCAGAGACATTTCATGGTGATCAGTGAGGTGGTGGCCCCCTAGGGCAACTTCATCTGATGTGCGGTTCGGACATCCGGAACACGCTGCTCGTGCGGCTGCCCGGCGCATCGCGCGCCAGCAGAGGTCAACGCACGGTCAGCCCGGCGTTCGGACCCGGTGCGGTAACACCCCGCGCCACATACGGTGATCTCGCCTGGGGACCCAGGCACCATCGGTCCCGGTAGCTCCCGCGTCGTTCACCCGCGGGGCGGGCCCACCCGCAGCAGCTACCGGGGCTCTCTTGCTCGGAAGCAGCGGCCGGCGATTCGGCTGCCGAGCGCGTGTTACCGCTCGCGTGCGAGGGCTGTGCGCGTCTGATCGGCGGCCGCGCGCCAGGCGTCGAGCAGGGCGGGGAGCTGGGAGCGCTCGGCGGCCCAGCGCGTCTCGTCGCCGCGCGCGCCATCGACCGCGTCGCTGAGCGCTTGGTAGCGGTCGACCGCGGCGACGAAGCGCTGGTACGATTCGCGCTCGGCGTAGCTGCGGTACTGGTACGCGAACTGGCGCGCGCGCTGCAGCGGATAGGTCAGCTCGGTGACGTCGCTGCTGGACGGGCGCTGTCCGGCTTGGGCGTTGAGCACGATCTTGTCGGCCGTGCCGGAGAGCACGTCGAGGTGGACGCGCATCACCTCGGCGTAGCTGCGCCACAGGCAGGCGGGAGCGGCGAGCAGGAAGACGGCGAGCAGGAGCCGGACGCGCATCGGGGCGAGACAGTAGCGGGCGCGAGCCAACCGGCCAAGCGGACGCCGTTCGACTCCGGCGCCGGTCGCGATAGTATCGGCGCGTGCCGGCCTCGCTCACGCGTCATGCCGCCAATGCGGTGACCGCGTTGCGCATCGCGCTGACGCCGGTGTTCCTGTACGCCGTCCTGCGTGCCGAAGGGCACGGCTCGGGATGGCCGGCGGCGGCGCTGTTCACCGCCGTGGCCGTGAGCGACTTCGCCGACGGGCGAGTGGCGCGCCGCTTCGGAACGGCCACCGCCGGGGGGCGGGTGCTCGATCACGCCGCCGACATCGTCTTCGTCCTCGCGTCGCTGGCGCTGTACGTGGCGCTCGGCGCGGCGCCGTGGTGGGTGCCGGCGTCGATCGCCGCGGCGTTCTCGGCCTACGTCGTCGACTCCCTGCGCCGCGGGCCGCGCCGGTCGCCGATCGGCAGCCGCATCGGCCACCTGGGCGGCGTGTGTAACTACGCCCTCATCGGGGTGCTGGTGGGGAACGACACGGTGGGGCTGGAATGGCTGTCGCCGTGGACGATGCGCCTTGTGTTCGCCGCCGTGCCGCTCTACTCGGCGGCGGCGATCCTGGCGCGCCTCGCCGCGGTATAGACGCGCCCGATGAGCAGGGTGGTGCCGCGCCCTTAGACCGACGGCGCCCCGCCGCGCTGCTCCGCCAGTTCCTTGCTCAAGCTGGTGCCCATCACGAACATCCCGTGCAGAAAGAAGAGGCTGATCAACAGCGGCAGGACGTAGTAGGCGGCGCGGAACAGCAGGACCGCGACGACCGCGGTCTCGAACGGCACCCCCATGCTGGCGAAGACCGCCGCCATCGAGCCTTCCATGACCCCGAGGCCGCCGGGGATGAGCGAGGCGAACGAGAGCACGATCCCGACCGCGAAGCCGACGATCACCTGGGCGAACTCGATCGTATACCGTACGGTCAGGAACGACGTATAGAGGATCAGGATGGTGAGGAACCAGTCGACGACGATGTAGAAGAGCGGCGCCAGCATGGCGCGCTTGCGGGACAGCAGAAAGGTGATGCCGCGATTGAGGTTGAACTGATAGCGCCAGATGTGGGTGCGGGCCGGCGTGCGGTGCGGCGAGACCCGGTGCATGATCCAGTAGGCGCTCTGAGCGAGCCAGAACAGCGTGCGGCGCCGCAAGCGCGGATGGAGGAGGAGAAGGCCGGCGAAGGCGGCGGCGACGATCGCGAGGACGAGGACGATCGTCGACGCGACCAGCGCGGACCCCGACAGGGTGTGACTGCTGAACACGTAGGCGAAGCCGACCAGGACGAACGCCAGCAGCGTGAAGTTGGTCAGGAACGTCTGCGCCAGCGAGACGATGACCGCCGTTTGCGATGCCATGCCCAGGCGGGAGAAGAAGTACATGCGCACGGCGAAGCCGGACAGCCCGCCGGTCGCGACCAGGTAGTTCATCGAATTGGCGACGAAGGTGATCTTGAGCATGTCCGCCAGCGACACCGGGCAGCCGGCCGCGACGGCGATACCCTGGTACGAGCGTGCCATGGTCAAGTAGCTCGCCACCATGCAGAGGATGGGCAGGGTCAGGAGCCACAGGTTCGCGTGGGCGAGAACCTTCCACAGCTCGCGAAAGTCGGTGAAGAGGAAGATGGCGCCAAAGGCGGCGAGCCCGAGGACGAACGCCCAACGGACCCACCTCGAGCCACGGACCGAGTCCGCGCTGACGGGTAGGTATGCGGCGGGCTCCTCCCGCGTCCGCTCGCCTTGCGGTGCGTCTGTCACGGCTGACCTCGGAGCGCGGCACTTAGTGCGTACACCGGATGGGGTCAAGCCAGGGTCGGCGGTGTCGTCGCCGCTCGACTGCAGGTGCGCCCCTGCCGGCAGGGCGCCGCGATGAGGTGGCTGCGGCGGCTCCTGCTGCTCGTCGTGGTGGGCGCTGGATTGGCGGTGGTGGCCGTGCTCGGCCCGCTGCGCGGGCCGGCCGTCGAGGTGGTGCGCGAGCGTCTGGAGCCCGTGCTGGCCGCGGCGCTGCACGAGCCGGCGACGATCGGCGCGCTGCGCCTCTCGCTGGTTCCGTTCCAGGTCGAGGCGGACGACGTCGTGCTCGGGGTGGACGGCGCGCTGGCGCGCTGCGGACACCTTGCGGTGCACCTCCTGCCGCGCACCAGCCTGCGCCAGCTCCGACCGGTGGCCACCGCGACGGCCGACGACCTGGTCATCGACATCCCGCGCGGGACGGCGCTGCTCGAGACGCCCAGCGCGACGCCCGCGACCCCGATTCCGCCGTTCCGCCTGCGCGCCGTGCAGGTCACGCACGCGCGCGTCCGAATCGCCGAGGGCGACGAGCCCTTCGACGTCCAGGCCGGCAGCGTCGCCGGCGAGCTCGAGGCCACGATCTTGGGGCGCCTGCATTTCGCCGCCGACGCCCGTGAGGTGGTGCTGGCGCGGCGCGGGGCGACGCTGGCGCTGCAGCGTCTCGCGGCGCGCGGCGGCGAGACGGCGGAGGGTTGGCGGCTCGCCGGGATCGAGGCGGAGGGCGACGGCGTCCAGCTGGCCAGCTCGCCGGCCGCCGGGGATCGGCTGCCGATCCGCGGCCGGGTGGCGCTGCCGCGCCTGTCGTTCGCGAGCGAGGTGTTCGAGCGTCTCGACGGCGAGCTCGAGATCGACGCAGCGCTGCTCGGGCGGCTCGACCAGCCGGCCGCCGCGGGCAAGGTACAGGTCGCCAACCTCATCGCCGACGGCGAACCGATCGGCGACGTCAGCGCCAGCGCCGAATGGAACCTCCATACGCTGACGCTCTCGAGCGCCCGACTCGACGGCTTCGGCGGCTCGGCCGATGCCCGCGGCACGCTGGCGCTGGCGGCACCCTTCGCCTGGGAGGCCGAGCTGGACTGGTCGTCGCTCGACGGCCGGCAGCTCGCCCATCTCACCGCTCCGGCCATCAAGCCGTTCGCGGCGAGTGGTCAGGCGACGCTCTCGGGCACGCTCGAGCCGCTGGCGGTGCGCGGGGAGGGCGATGGCACCGTCCGCGCGACCGCGGGCGGCGAGCCGGTCGGGTGGCGCGGCGGCGGTTACTACGGTGCCGGCGCCGGTGCGGGGGAGATCGACGCGACGCAGGCGCGGGTCAACACCGTGCGCGCGCGCGTCGACGTCAGCGCAGGCGGCGCGCTGGACGGCGCGCTCGACGCCGCGGTGGGAAACGCGGCGGCACTCGGTGCCTTCGTACCGATCGAAAGCGTTCCCGACGTGCGCGGTACGCTCACCGCAACGGCGCAGCTGGCGGGAACGATCGGCGACCCGCGCCTGACGGGAGACGTGGCCGGGCGCGGGGTCACCGTGCTCGGCGTCAGCATCGACCGGCTGGGCGGATCGTTCGCGGTCGACCGCCGCACGCTGCGCGCGACGGCGGTGACCGCCCAGCTCTGGCAAGGATCCATCGCGGCCTCGGGCGTCGTGGCCCTCGATGCGGCCGGCGCGAACGACTGGCAGGTGCGGGTGACGAACGTGCCCGGCGACGCCGCGGTGGCGATCGTGTCCGGTCTCACCGGCAGTGTGCCGCCGATCGGCCGCGGCACGCTCAACGTGCAGCTCGACGGGCACGGACCGTGGCCGCGCGTGCGCCTCGACGGCAGCGCGACGCTGGCGCAATTCTGGCTGGGTCCGGAGTGGATCCGCGCGGCGCGCCTCACCGGCAGTGCGACCTGGCCGCGTTGGCAACTGGACGGCGAGCTGCAGAACCGAGCCGGACAGGCGGTCACGCTGCACGCCGGTGGCAGCGCGCTCGACGACCTCGCGCTCGACGCGCACAGCGCCGGTTGGGACCTCACCGCCGTGCAGCGCGGCGAGCTGGTCGAGTCGGGCGGTGGATTGGCGCTCGACGCGTCGCTGCGCGGGCCCTTGCGGGGGCTGAGCGGTCGCGTGGCGTTCCAGGCGCACGAGCTGGTGATCGGCGGCCTGCGCCTCGGGACGGTGACGGTCGACGGCGAAGCCACGCGCGGTCGCTGGCAGCTCAGCGCGACGGTCCCCGACGGCGCGCTCACGCTGCGCGGCAGCCTGGCGCCGGATGCCGGCGCGCCGTTTACGCTGCAGGGCGAGTGGACCGATGCGAATTTCGCGCACCTGTTGGCGCCGGAGTCCGATGTGCACGTCGACAGCACGGGCACGCTGCAGATCAGCGGGCGCCTCGCGGCGCTCGAGCAGTTCGACGCGACGGTACGGGTGCAGGCGCTGCGCATTCGCCACGATCCCTACGAGGTCTCACTCGCCCCGCCGGCCGTGCTGGAGTGCCGGCGCGGCGCGTGCACGCTCGCGCCGTCCGAACTGCGCGGACCCGATACCGATCTCCGCGCCAGCGGCACGTTCGCCGCCACCGGCGCGGTGCGGGTGACGCTCACCGGGCAGGGTGATCTGCGTTTGCTCGAGATCGTCAACCGCTCGATCGAGTCGGCCCGTGGCCGCTTCACCGTCGAGGCAGATGTGCAGCGCAGTGGCGGCCGCTGGGACATTGCGGGGCAGATGACGTTCGACGACGCGGCGTTGGATGTGGGGGGACCGGCCATTACGCGGGCGAGCGGCCGTCTGGTGCTGGCCGGCACGACCGTCCGCATCGACCGACTCGGAGGCCGCATGGGCAGCGGCACATTCGCGATCGGCGGCGCGATCGACCTCGTGCACGGCCCCGACCTGACCTGGACGCTCACCGGTGTGGCGACCGACCTCATGCCGTCGCTCGAGGTCGAGGCGTCGGGTCAGGGCACGTTGAGCGGCCCGTGGGAGCGGCTGCGGCTCGCCGGGGAGATCGACGTCGCGCGCCTCCTCTACGACCGCCGGATCGAGTTCACCGACCTGCTGCCGTCGTTCAACCGCGCCCTCGCCGCGGCGCCGCGCGAGCCGTCGGCGGCGCCGCTCGAGATCGACCTGCACGTCGTCGCGCCGGGCGAGTTGTACGTGGAGAACAATCTGGCGCGCATCGAAGGGCGCGCCGACCTGCGCATCACCGGTACCGCCCAGCACCCGGTGCTCGACGGGCGCGTTGAAGCGCTCGACGGGACGATCACCTTCCGGCGGCGCACCTTCGAGCTGCTCGGCGCCACGGTCGACTTCCGGCCCGATCTCGGCCTGGCGGCGGCGCTCAACATCAGCGCGGAGAGCACGATCGACACGCCCGACGCGACCTACATCGTCGGGGTCCGCGTGACCGGCACCACGGCCGATCCGCGCGTCGCGCTCACCAGCGACGACCCGAGCCTCAGCCAGACCGACATTGCGACCCTGATCGCGGTCGGCCAGACCGCGGCCCAGCTGCGCGAGGGCGGCGGGAGCTTCTCGATGTACGACGCGCTGTCGCTCGTCCCCACGCAGCTCACCGAGGGCGTCACCAAGAGCGCCACCCACTTGCTGCCGATCGACCGTATCACCTTCGAACCGACCTTCTCGCGGGCGACCGGAACCTTCGAGCCGCAACTCAAGCTCGGCAAGGATCTCACCGACGACCTCGCCCTGTCGGTGGGGCAGACCTTCGGTGTCGAGTCGCGCACGACCGTGCAGGCCGACTACCGGCTCTCGCAAACCGTCTTCATTCCGGTCTCGTGGGAGAGTCAGACCAGCACGCAGGAGGGCGCCTTCGCGGCTGGGGTCAAGGTGCGCTACGAATTCTGGCGCCTGACTCCGTACACCCTGCTCGGCGGTCTGCACTGAGCGGGCGATGCGCGGGCTGGGGGTTCTGGTCGCGGCGGCGGCGCTGACGACCCTGTTGGTCGGCCGTGCCGCGGCGCAGGACGGCGTCGGCCTGCCGCTCGGCGAGGTGCGCTTCGAGTGCGATGCGTGGATCGACAAGCCCGGCCTGCGCACGCTGCTCCCGCTCACCCGGGGCGAGCCGGTCACCGCCGAACAGCTCGCCGAGTCGAAACACGTGTTGGAGACCGCCGGCATCTTCCGTTCGATCGACGTGCAGACCGTCGCCGACGACGGCCATGCGGTGGTGACGTTCGCTTTGAAGCGCAAGCGCATCATCACCGACGTCACCGTCAGGGGCTACGAACAGCTGCGTTGGCGCGAGGTGTATCGCCTCGTGCGCCTGCGCAGCGGCAGCTTCTACGACCCGGACGTCGTCGAGGCGGCGCGGCAGCGCCTGCTCACCCGCTACCAGCAGATCGGCTTCCCGCACGCGCAGGTGACCAGCACGGTGCGGCGGCATGCCGGGACCGCCACGGTGCGCTTCACGGTGGTGGAGGGCGAGCCGGTGACGGTGGCCGCGGCGGTGGTCAGCGGCGCCACCGGCCTGCCCGCGGCGCCGCTCCAGCGTTCGCTGGACACGCTGGTGAACCGGCCCCAGCGGCGGACCGCGCCGCGCGATGGCGAGCGCCTCATTCTCCAGCAGCTGCGCGCGGCCGGCTACTACGACGCGCAGAACGAGTGCGAATGGGTGCCGCTCGACGCCGACCGCGTCGTGCTGTGGTGCACCGTCGAGGCGGGCGACCGCTCCGAGATCCAGATCGTCGGCAACGCGGCGCTGAGCCGGTCCCAGCTCCTCGGGTTGATGGACCTGAGCACCCGCTTGGTGGTCACCGACGGGACCTGGCGCGAGCTCGCCCGGCGGATGAAGCGGGCCTACCAGGAGCGCGGCTACTACCGCGCCCGCGTCTGGCTGAAGCTCCAGGAGGGCGATCCGCGCCGCATCACGTTCCGGATCGAGGAGGGGCGCCGCTACGCGGTGCGCCAGCTGCGCTTCGTCGGCAACGAGCGCATTGCCTCGAGCACGTTGCGCGGCCAGATGAACACACTGCCGGCACGGGTCCTGCCGTGGCCGCGGCGTGGGGTCTTCGTGCGCGAGATCTTCGACGAGGATCTGCGCCGCGTGTGGTTCTTCTATCGCACCCAGGGCTTCGCCAACGCCGAGGTCGTCGACGCCCCGGTCGCGATCGACGACGACAGCGGCGCCGTCGACGTGACGGTGGTCATCGACGAGGGCCCGCGCGCGATGGTCGAGGCGATCCATGCCCCCGATCTCAGCGGCCTGCCGGCGGACAAGCAGGCCCTGGCATTCCGGCTCGCGCCGGGCGCCCCGTTGCTGCCGGCGGATCTCGACGCCGACACCCAGACGATCCGCCGCGCCCTGCGCAGCGACGGCTACACCGATGCGACGGTGGAGCCGGTGGTGACCAGCCAGAGCCGGGGCGAGGTCGCCCCGGCGGTGGTGGATTGGACGATCGTGCGCGGGCCGCGGCGCGAGGTCGGCACCGTGATCGTGCAGGGCAATGCGGAAACGCGTAACCACATCGTGCTGCGCGAGCTGCCGTTCAAGACCGGCGATCCGCTCGACCCCGAGGTGCTGCAGCGCGGCCAGGACAACATCTACCAGCTCGGCACCTACCGCAGCGTGGCGGTGCGTCCGGTCGGGCCGAGCGAAGACGACACGCAGGACGTCGGCGTCGAGGTGGTGCCGCGACCGCCGGGCAACGTGCAGTGGGGCGCCGGCTACAACACGCGCGACGGCATCACCGGGTTCGGCGAGGTCTCCTATGGGAATCTCGCCAACAGCGCCCGCCGGATCACGCTGCGCGGGCAGGGCAGCGTGGTGCCCAACGATCCCTCCTCGACCCAGTTCCTCACCACGCTCCAGTACCGCGACCCGCAGTTTCTCGGCTCGCGGTGGCAATGGACCGCCGAGGTGGCCGGCGAGCGCTCGACCCGGACGATCGACCAGTACAGCCTCGAAGGGGGCAGCGTCGGGAGCGGCTGGACCCGGCCGCTGACGCGGCAAGTCTCGGTCGGTGCGGGCGTGCAGGCTCAGTACGCCAACGTCTTCGACGTGCAACCGCAGTCCTTTCTGAGCGAGGACCGGGGCACCTCGCACACGGTGTCGCTGTCGCCGTTTCTGCTCTTCGACGGACGCAACGACCCGTTCGCGCCGACCAAGGGGGTGTTTCAGAGCGTGCGCCTGCGCTACGCACCGCCCGGCCTGTCCAGCGTGCAGTTCGGGAAGCTCAACCTGCAGCAGAGCCAGGCCATGCCGCTGACCAGCTGGCTCTCGTTCATCACCACCGTGCGCGTGGCGTACGGGCGCGTGTTCAGCGGCGCCCTGGTGCTGCCCATTCAAGAGCGCTACTTCCTCGGCGGCAGCACCACCGTGCGCGGCTACGCCGAGAACAGCCTCGGTCCGGTCGATCAGTACGGGCACGTCATCGGCGGCGACCTGGCGATGGTGCTCAGCCTCGAGTGGCGCGTGCCGATCATCTACCAGCTCAGCGCCGCGTTCTTCAACGACAACGGCGGCCTGTTCCTGACCCAGTGCAACGACCAGTGCCGTCAGAGCCACGACGTCTTCGGCAACGCGTTCACGTGGGCCAACTTCCGCCACTCGGTCGGACCTGGGCTGCGCTACATGACGCCGGTCGGACCGATCAGCCTCGACTACGGCTTCAAGCTCGCGCGCCGGCCGGGTGAATCGGTCGGCGCGGTGAACTTCAGCATCAGCGGGACGTTCTGAGCGCCCGCGGGCGAGCCACCGCGCGTGGCGCCTGCCGTGCCGCCGGGGTTACTGGCTCACCCGCTCGCTCTCCACCGGCGACGCGAGCAGGCGCTCGAAGTACGCGATCATATCGGGGCTGTTCCATTCCGCCGGTCCGATGACGTGGTTCACGACTCGGCCCGAGCGGTCGATGATGAACGTCTCGGGATAGCCGGTCGCGCCGAAGCGCGGCGACAGCGTCGCCTCGGGGTCGACCAGGACCGGAAAGGTGAGGCCGAGCTCACGCACGAACGGCGCGACCACGGCCGCGCCGCCCTCGTCCTCGGCGACGGCGAGCACGACGAAGTCGCGTCCCTTCAGATGCTGGTGGAGCGCTTCCATGCTCGGCATCTCCATCCGGCACGGCGGACACCAGGTCGCCCACAAATTCAGAAACACCACCTTGCCGCGCAGGTCGGAGAGGCGCACCGACCGGCCTTGCAGGTCGGGCAGGGTGAAGTCGGGCGCCTCGAATCCGGTGCTCGTGGGCCGATGCAGGATCTGCAGACCGGCGATCGCCGCGAGCACGGCCAGCAAGAGTCCGATGGGCGCAAGCGAGCGGCTCATCGACGCGCCGGCTGAGCGAACGACTCGGCCGGCGCCATCCCGCGGCTCGCCAACAGACGCCAGGTACCGATGGCCATCAGCAGGAGGCTGAACCACTGCGCCGTGCTGAGCCCGAGCGCGACGGTCGGGTTGATGCGGAAGAACTCGACGACGAATCGCGCCGCGGGAGCGAGCACCAGATACCACCAGAAGATGGTGCCGTCGGGGTGCGGACGCGTGCGCATCGACCACAAGATGGCGAACACGGCGAAGTAGGCCAGCATCTCGTAGACCGGTGCCGGATGGACGCGCACCCCCTCCGCGTACGGCCACCCAATGATGGCGTTGGGGTACGCCATGCCCCACGGCACGGTGGTCACCGTGCCCCAGTCGCCGTCACCGGCGAGCTGGCAGCCGATCCGCCCGATGCCGTGCGCGAGCACAAGCGCCGGCGCGATGCAGTCGACGGTGCGCAGCCAGGGCAGCCCGTGAC
>Ga0335069_10002573_pt1 | contig 27819 bp, 20 predicted proteins | sample Lox_Sample_11_FD_206714 | JGI IMG/M metagenome (GOLD analysis project Ga0335069, IMG submission 206714) | Soil microbial communities from Loxahatchee National Wildlife Refuge, Florida, United States - Lox_Sample_1.1 | ecosystem: Environmental > Terrestrial > Soil > Wetlands | place: USA...
CGTCGCCCTTGCCGGGAAAGGGTGTATCGCTTACTCCCACCAGACAATCGTGGAATTCCAGTGGACCGATGCGCACGTCATCCACTCGCGCGGTTCGTGGAGGATCCCCGTCGCCTTGCTTCAGCTCATTGGCATCGGCCAGGGCCCGTGAAATGTAAAGCCCCGACGCAGCCGTATCCACGATGAGCTTCGCGGTGCTTTTGGGAAGCTGCACTTCGATGCGAAAGCCATCGATATGCTTGCCGTCTTCCTTGGAGGGTAGCAAGGGAAGAGCCGCAGAGCCCGCAGCAGGTTCGACCTTGCAGGTTTGCGATTGCTCGCTCAGCAGTGGCAGCATCGAATTCATCGACGTCACGGCCTTCTGCCGCGTGGCTGCATCCAGATCCTTCATCGAGTCGAGCGAGTCATGGATGCCCTCCACTTCCTGCGCCGGCCGGACCACGCTGTTCCACGCATTCAAGATGTCCGGATCTTTCGGATCGATCGCGTAGGCACGGTCCAGCTCCGCGCGCTCGGATCCATACATCGAGTCAATGCGGAACACGCGGCTTCTGATCAAATGAGCAAGCGCGTAACAGGGGTCCGCAGCTTCCGCGGCGTCGAGAGATTGCAGCGCCAGCCAAGGTTCTCCCTGCCGAAACTCCAACTGCGCCTTTGCCGTCAATGCAGCAGCAGAGTGAGGATCGACGGCAAGCAGCGCCTGCACACGCTCGCCTGCTTCGGATACTTTGTCTTCATGCAACAGCGTGCGCACCAGCGCAGCGCCGGCTGCTATATCTTTTGGATTGCCGGCGAGTGCCTGGACATAAAGTTGTTCCGCTTGGGCATAGCTCCCGTCGCTGTAGGCCTGATCGGCCGGCGTCAGCGCATGCGCAACTGCCGGGCAAACTGCCGTCTGCCCAAAGGCGGGAACCGCCGCACAAAAAAGTGTGAGAAGGGCCAAGCAGAGGTGGTTTTCGATGACCTTGCACGAAGCCTGAGCTGTACTACGAATATTTGGCATCTGCACCCGTTCCCAGCGGAAGTGAAAACAAACGGAGTATACGCCCAAAACAACTCAGAGCACGCGGTCAACACATCGGGCTGCCTCATGAGGCGAATCCGCTACTCTCATTCCATGAGGACAGCCTTCCTTGCCGCACTCGCTCTCTTCACCCTCTCTGGAGCCAACGCCGCTGCGCCAACCGGAACGGACGCCCGCGCCCAGGAGTTCATCCGCGAATTGAACCTCCATGTCCTGCCCAAGGAGTCCGGCTATCTCGGCCTCATCGGCGAGTCCGCCCAGAAGGCGACAATCGATGGCCGCCCCCTCGCCATTCAGAGCCAGGTCTACTACATGCTCACGCGCGACCGCCCGATCAACTACCTGCACTGGCTCGCACCGGACGATACGCACATCCTCATTGAGGGCGGTCCCGTCGACTACTTCATCTTTCATCCCGATGGCAAAGTAGAGAAGGTCGTTCTGGGCCGCGATGTAGCTCACGGTGAGCGGCCGTTGGTTGCCGTTCCCGGCGGCTGCTGGAAAGCGCTCAAATTGCATGACGGAGTGAGCTACGCGCTCATGGCGAACGCCCTGTCGCCGGAGTTCACACCCGATCGTGTGCACATCGGCGCCGGGCCTGCCTGGATCGCGCGTTTCCAGGGCAAAGCGCCCTGGGACACGCCAGAGATGCTGCGTGAGCTGATCGGTCCCAATTGGATCGCAAAAGAATAACGCGGCCCCTGCTGAGCCGCGCTTTCCAAGCGACAGGAGTGACCAGCGACCTTATGCAGGCCAAGCCACACGAGAGTTTCTGCCAGACGTGGTGAAGCCCATGTCCGCCGAGATCCCACGCACGCACTGCAGAAGATGATTGGCAATCGAAGGCAGCTTCTGGGCCGTCACCCGGAACGATGGACCCGATACGCTGATCGCGCCGACCGGGAACCGCTGCGAATCAAGCAGCGGCACCGCGATACAACGCAGTCCCTCTTCGTACTCCTCGTCATCCACGGCATAGCCGCGCCGGCGTGTCTTCTCGATCTCTGCCCGCAGAGCCTCAGCCGACGCGATCGTTCGCTGCGTGAAGCGCTCGAACTTGGTGCGCCGCAAAATCTCGTTCACCCGCTCCTCCGGCAGAAAGGCCAGGATGGCCTTGCCCACCGACGTGCAATGCACCGGGTTGCTCGACCCGATCCGCGTAATCATGCGCACCGAACGTGCCGGCTCGATCTTGTCGATGTAGATCACGCGCGCCTGCTCCAGCACGCACAGATGCGCCGTCTCTTCGGTCTCGGCCACAAGCCGGCGAAGGTGGGGTTGTGCACGCTCGCGCAGGTCGTACTGCTCAATCGCCCGATTGCCAAAGTCGAAAAGCCGCAGCCCCAAGCGGAACTTTCCGTTCGAGGTGCGCTCCACCATGTGATGGCGCTCCAGCACCATCAGGAAGCGGTGCGCCGTGCTCTTGTGCAACTGAAGGGAGGAGGCAACCTGAGCCAGGCCGAGCGGTGTCTCGCTCTCACCCAGCAAATCCAGAACGGCAAAGGCTCGGTCCAGAGCCTGCACTCGGTAGGTGCCTTGGGGGGTAGCGTCTCGCATAGCGGTCCTTTGTTTCGCGCCTTGATCGAAGACTAGTTTCTCAGGATATGGGACTCCTCGTCAACCCGTGAACCCCTTGTTTTAGTTTGTGGAACTCCGGCGCCAGAAAACTTCACGCCGGCACAACATCGCCTTCACCGGGAGCCAGAAACAGATTCGCCTCCAGGCCATGCTGCCGCGTGTAGAGGTCGTAGTACCGCCCGCCCAGCGCATACAACTCGGCATGGGTGCCCCGTTCCACCACCACGCCCTGCTCGACCACCAGAATCTGGTCCGCCCGCCGGATGGTCGACAGCCGGTGTGCAATGACGAACGTTGTGCGCCCCTGCATCAGCTGATTCAGCCCCGCCTGGATCATGGCTTCCGATTCCGAGTCGAGTGAGCTTGTCGCTTCGTCCAGGATCAGAATCCGCGGCTGCGCCAGTAACGCTCGGGCAATCGACAGGCGTTGCCTCTGCCCACCCGAAAGCTTGACCCCGCGCTCGCCCACAATGGTGTCGTACGAGTCTGGGAACCGCTCGGCAAATTCATCCACCCTCGCCGTCCGGCAGGCAAACAGAAACTGCTCTTCGGTTGCCTCGGGCCGCGAGAACATCACGTTCTCGCGAATCGTTCCATCGAAGAGGAAGGAATCCTGCAGCACCACGCCGAGTTGCGACCGGAAGGTGTGCAGATCCACGGTCGCCAGGTCGATACCATCCACCAACACAGCGCCCTTCGACGGCGTATGGAACGCACACAGCAGGCTGATGATCGTCGACTTCCCAGAACCCGACGAGCCCACCAGCGCCGTTACCGTTCCCGGTTCGGCCACAAAGCCGATTCCATGCAGCACTGGTTTCTCCGGCTCATAGGCAAACTCCACGTTCTCGAACCGCACCGTTCCCTGAATCGGCGGCATCTTCGCTGCTCGGCCCGGAACTTGGTTCTCCTCGAGCTCCGCCATGATCTCGCTCGTGCGATCGAGACCCGCAAACGCCTCCGTGAGCTGCGTGCCGATGTTCACGATCTGGAAGAGCGGCGCAATCATGAACGCGAGAAACATGTTGTAGCTGAAGTAGTCGCCTACAGTCCATGTACCGCGTAGAACGCTGTGCCCACCGAGCCACATCACCAGCGCGGAGACCAGTCCCAGTACCGTAGTCGAAGCCGACGACATCACGCTGGTCATGGTCAGCGACTTCATCACGTTCTGCAGCAGCCGGTCCACGCCGGCCGAGAACACGGTGTGTTCCCGCTCCTCGGCGTGATACCCCTTGATCACGCGCACGCCGCCCAGAGACTCGGTCAGCCTGCCCGTCACCTCGGCGTTAATCTTCGCGCGCTCGCGGAAAATCGGCCTGATCTTCTTGAACGCATACTGCAGCACGAACACGAACGCCCCAACCACCGAGAAGACCGTCAGCGTCACCGTGACGCTTCGATGGAGCAGATAGATGAAGGCGAGCACTGCCGTCACCATCCCGCCGACAAACTCCACCAATCCGGTTCCGACAAGATTGCGCACGCCTTCCACGTCCGACATGATGCGCGCAACCAGCGTTCCTGTACGGTTCTCATCGTAGTAGGCCACTGAAAGCAGCCCCACATGCTTCTGCACCTGGCGCCGCATGTCGGCAATCAGCCTCTGGCCCGCCTTCGAAAGCAGCTGCGTCAGTGAAAACGATGTGATCGCCTGGAGCAGCATTGCTCCGAAGACATAGAAGATGAAGCGCGGGAGCAGCGCTGCATCGCCATGCGGCGACAGGACCTTATCCAACAGAGGCTTGGATGTATACGGCAGCACGAGCCCGGCGACTCGGTTGATCGCCATCAGGCACAGGCCCAGCACTAGCAGTCCCTTGCGGGGCGCCACCAGCGTCCGAATCTGCGGCCAGAGCTTCTTGAAGCTGACCTTGCGTTTGGCCTGGTCCGCCTGTCCTGCGCGTGCGCCACGCCCATGGGGGGTGCGCTCTGCGCGCATCCCCATTCCCATGCCGCCGCGCATCGTTCCCATGCGCTAGACCGCTCCGGAACGGCGTGCGTCGATAAACGACTTCACGCACAACGCGACGTACACAAATAACAGCCCGGCCATCGTCACCTGAGCACCGATCGCGATCTTGTCCGGATCAAGACCTGCCGAGCGCGCGTGTCCGTAGCTCTGAATCGCCCGAATTGCTGCTCCGAGAAATCCGATCAACCCGATCGTCACGTTGATATGCATGAAGAGCTTGCGCCGCCCTGGATTGGGATTGATGGCGAGGAATCCGAATAACCCCAGCGCCAGTCCAAACCACGTGGGAATGAGCGCGGTCGGATGCTGGCTCCCGGTTCCCAGAAAGCCCACCAAGCCCAACACGACCAGAAGAAGAGCAAAAATCAGTGTCACTTTTGCCATGGCAGTCTCTAGGGTACCAGTTCGTTGGATGAACCCCGGCGCGCCGCGATGCAGTTTCTGCAGTCGACCGGTGAGGCCGTTCAAGCGCCGGCGTTTGCCGCTTTCACGTCCGCAAGCACCTGTTCCGGCGTCCAGTCGTTCCCGGGATAGAACCGCACGACCTTGCCGTCGCGGCCGATGAGGGTCGTCGAAAGCGTGTGAGTGATGGTCTCATCCGGCCCCGGTGTCATGCCTACGTCGAAGTAGCGCGCCATCTGGATCAAAACCGGCCGGGCCGGCACAGCAAAGTCCCAGTGTGCAAAGGCACCCCTGGCATCGCTGCCGAGGTACTCGGCGCCATAGGCTCTCAACCGCTCCGGTGTGTCGTGCTCCGGATCGAAACTCACGCTGAGCAGGTGCGTCCGCCCATAAAGCTTCCGGTCGGCGGCCAACGATTTCTCGATGGTTGCAAAGTTACGCGTCACCCGCGGGCAGAAGCTCGGCAGCGGGCAGCGCGTATAGACGAAAGTAATCAGCAGCTCCTTACCGTGGAATTGCTTCAGATGAATGGACTGCCCGTCCTCGTTGCGTAGCGCGAAGTCCGGCACTGCGTCGCCCGGAGACGGAACGTGGTAGGTCACGGCCGGCTTGTAATCAGCCTTGCCCTGTGCGACGACCACGATATGATCCAGCAGCACATCCGCATCCGCTCCCTGCGACACCAGCACATCGGCGGTAATGACATCGCCCGGATGGAGCTCGCTGAGGATGCTCGGGTCCTTCAGCTTGTAAGGCATGGTCATCGCCTCCATGAAGCCCGGGATGGCCTCATGGTCCAGCGTTACTTCGCCCGTCGCGGCATTTGTTGTCACCACTTTGCCGCGCAGGTGGTAGACCTTGTAGCTCGGACTCGCCTCGCTTTCGGTCGATGCCTTCCGACCGGCGCGACAGCCCGCCAGCGCGATAAACACCAAGAACGACAGAATGAAAAGCCTGCGAATCACATTCCAGTGTAACCGCCTCGTTTCCCACCGCTTCCTCTGAGACACGAGCCGGTTGGGACGGCTATAACCCAGATATGGGCCCACTCCCGCGGCCAGTGCTGTTAGACCAATGGACCGGTGACGGAGGAGTCGTCGTCGCCGCCAGCGACCGCTCCGCCCGTGCCGCACAAATGGCCTATCATCACCGCCGGCGTGCCGAAGGGCTTTCGGCCTGGCCCGCGCCTCCCATTCAGTCCTGGTCAGCCTTTGTGTCCTCCGCCTGGGAGCGGTTCGCGCAAGACGACCGCATGATCCTGAACCCGGCACAGGAACTCGACCTCTGGGCCGACATCATCGGGCACGAAGATCACCTTGTCACAGCACTCGAAGCGCCGCGACGTCGCATGGCACGCCTCGCCATGGATGCTCATGCTCTTCTCTGTTCCCACGCCCCGCGTTTCTTAGAGGAGCGCGCACGAAGTGCCTGGGATCGCGATGCCGCCGCATTCAGCCGGTGGTTGTCTGCGTTTGAGGAAGCCTGTACCCGCGGCTCATTCGTCAGCCCATCTCGTCTCGCTCTTGATCTCGTTCCCAAGCTCCAGAGCCCACCGGCGGCGCGTCCGCAGATTCTTCTCCTCGGCTTCGATCGCATGCTTCCCGTGCAGTCCGCGCTCTTCCAGACCTGGGGCAAATCCCAGCAGCCGGAGCCCGGCCCGAAATCGAGCGACCTCCATTTCTATGTCGGGCGCGACAGCGAGTCCGAACTCGCCGCCTGTGCCGCCTGGTGCGCCCAGCAGCTGACACTCAAACCAGACGCGCATCTTCTCATCATCTCCCAAGACATCGCCGGACGTCGCGGCGAAATCGAGCGCGCCTTCCTGCGCGCTATTCCCTCCGGCTCCGCCCCGCTCTTCGAGTTCTCCCTGGGGGTTCCCCTCGCTCAAGTTTCACTCGTCCGGGCCGCGCATCTCTTCCTTCGCTGGCTCGATGGTCCGCTCACCGAAGGCGAACTCGACTGGCTATTCTCCTCGCGCTACGTCGCGACCGACGCCGACGACGGACTCTCTCTCCAGGCACACATGCGCGCGTTGCGGCGGCGCAATCTTGCGCGACCCGACTGGACACTCGCCGCGTTTCTTCGCTCCGGGCAGATGGCCTCCGCATGGCTCCGCCGCGTGAATCATGCCCAGCGGCTTCTCTCTTCAGCGCACGACCGGATTCGTACTCCCCTCGAATGGGTCGCGCTCGTTCCCGATCTCCTCCATGCCGTCGGAATTCCCTCCGAACGCCTTCTCTCCAGCGCCGAATTTCAGGCGTGGCAACGATGGGAGTACGCACTTGATGTCAGCGCCTCGCTTGGCTTCGATGGACGGCGCATCGCCTGGTCCGATTTCCTCCCCACCCTTGAACGGATTCTCGAAACCACGCTCTTTGCTCCGGAATCGACAAACGCGCCAATTCAGATCGTTGGGCCTGGCGAATCCGCGGGTCTCACAGCCGACGGCATCTGGTTCCTCGGAGCCGACCAAGATGCCTGGCCGGCGACCGGATCCGCGCATCCCTTGCTCCCTCTGGCTCTGCAGCGCGAGTCCGGAATGCCACACGCCTCGCCCCGACACGACGCAGAACTTGCCGCATCCATCACGCGCCGCCTCATCACCTCCGCCGCGGTTGTCGCTTTCAGCTGCTCGACGCTGCGTGAAGAAGCCGAGGGCCGTCCATCTCGCATCGTTACCCAACAGGCCGGCACGCCTCGCCCGATGCCGGCGCAGTTCCTCATTCGCACCGGCATCGATCCGCTGGCCATCGCATTCGAAGACACCTCGCGGGTCCCCTTCGCACTGCCCAAGGCGCCCGGTGGCGCATCTGTTCTTACTGCGCAGTCGCAGTGCCCTTTCAAGGCCTTTGCCACTGCACGGCTCGGCGCAAGACCATGGGAGCCGGCCGAATTCGGCCTCTCCGCATCGCAGCGAGGCCTTGTCCTGCACGAAGTCATGCACTCTGTGTGGAGCGGTCCTCCGGACGGATTGAGAAGTCTGCGGGACCTGCTCGCCTGTAACGATCGCCAGTCCCTTGCCGCGCGGCACGTCGAGCGCGCGCTCGGACAGCTACCCGATGAAACCAAGCGGCGCATGCCGCTGCAGTATCTCGCTCTTGAAGCCACACGCCTCACCCGCATGGTCAGCGAATGGCTCGCCTATGAGGCGAGGCGTCATCCGTTCACGGTGGTCCAAACCGAGTCCGCATGCACCGTTGATGTCGCCGGCCTCTCGCTCGACCTGCGCCTCGATCGCACCGATCAGCTCAGCGATGGCTCCCAGCTCGTCATCGATTACAAGACCGGCAACGTCAGCCCCCGCGACTGGGATCTGCCGCACCCGGACGATGTGCAGCTTCCGCTGTACGCATGCTTCGCCAGCGCGGCACAGCCCGGCGGCCTGGTCTTCGCGAAACTGCGTACTGGCCAACTCGAATTTGCCGGCCGCGTTGCCAACGCCACCACCACCCTACTGAGCGATCTTGGGCGTGGCACCGCTCTTGTCAGACGGCCGCTGACGGCCGAACAGCTCGCCGGCTGGCGTGACTACATCGAGCAGCTGGCCAGCGCCTTTCTCAACGGACACGCCGATCTCGACCCACGCGACTATCCCAGAACCTGCGACTCCTGCGGCCTCCATGCCATCTGCCGCATTCACGAAAACTGGATTCAACCGGAGCCCGAAGAAGAGGAAGAGCTGCCCTATGAATAAGCCTTCCCCACGACCCGCTCCACCCGATCAGCCGGAGCGCGAACAGGCCCTCGACACGTCGCGCTCCATCCTCGTGCAAGCCCCGGCTGGCTCCGGCAAGACCGATCTGCTCACCCGTCGCTTTCTTGCCTTGCTGGGTCAAGTGGACGATCCAGCCCATATCGTCGCAATCACCTTCACCAAGGCTGCCGCCGCCGAGATGCGCCATCGCATTCTTGCCGAGCTCGAGAAAGCGTCGAAAAGCTCTCAGCTCGCTCAGGCCGGCGACTACTCGATGGAAACGCTGGCGCGGCGTGCCCTCGCCCGTTCGCGCGCCCTTGGCTGGCAGCTCATCGACCTGCCTGCGCAGCTCCGCATCTCTACGATCGACTCGTTCTGCCGCGAACTCGCCATCCAGCAGCCGCTCCTCTCCGGCTTCGGCAGCGACCTTCGGGTGGACGAGCAGCCCTCTGAGCTCTACCGTCGCGCAGCGCGCCGGACCCTCGAAAATGTCGGCGGCAACGATGCTGCTCTGCAATCGGCGATCGAAAGCCTCCTCCTATGGCGCGACAACAATTGGCTCGAGCTTGAGGGTCTGCTGATCCAGATGCTGGCCAAGCGTGACAGCTGGATGCATGACTTCCTGCTGGAGCGCGAGACCGACTGGGACGCTCTACGGTTGCGTCTCGAAACGCCCTTCCTCAATGCCATTCGTGATTGCCTCACAGATCTCGACCGGAGGCTCGACCAGGTTCCCGGTGCGCGATTCGAAGCCCATCAGCTAGCCTGCTTTGCCTGCGAACAAACCGGCGGCTCGCTCCACCGCGACCTTGCCGAACTGGCCGACTTCCCTCGCGGCCCCTTCGACAACCGTGACGCAATCGAAGAAGGACTCAGTGCCTTCCGATGCCTTGCGGAGCTCGTTCTCAAAGCCGACGGCACTTATCGCAAAAGCGTGAACAAGAGCAACGGCTTTCCCCCCGGCTCCGACGCCGAAAAAGGCCGGCTGTTCGCCCTCATCGACGCTCTCCGCCAGGTTGACGGATTCGAAGCCGTGCTGGCCTCTCTCGACAACCTTCCCACGCCGCGCTTTACCGACGAAGACTGGCACATTGTGCGTGCGTGCTTCACTCTTCTGCGCCAGGCAGCCGCGGAACTCCGAATTGTCTTCGCCGAAGTGGGCGCCGTCGACTTCATTGAGGTCGCCCAACTCGCGCAGCGTGTCCTGCGCGATGAGGACGGCCTTCCCAGTGACGCCGCGCTCTACCTTGCCGACACGATTCGCCATCTCCTGGTCGACGAGTTCCAGGACACCAGCCGGCGGCAACATCAGCTCATCGCCAGCCTCGCCGCCGCATGGCCCGATCCCGCAGGCCGCACCGTCTTCGTCGTCGGCGATCCGATGCAGTCCATCTACTTCTTCCGCGATGCCGATGCAGAGCTCTTTCCGCGGGTGCGGAAGTTCGGCCTCGAACTGTCCAGCGCAGAGGCTCTGCCCTTCCGCTTCGTTCCTCTCAAGGCCAACTTTCGCACCCAGCCCGCGCTGGTGAACGAACTCAACCACACCTTCGAGCAGGTTTTTGCGGCCAACGACGGCAGCGGCGTTACTTTCTCCGCGGCAACGCCGGCTCGCGATGGCGTCATCGACCTGTTTCCACGACTCACGCTGCACACGTCGTTCATGCCGCAGATCCCGCAAGGCGACTCGTCCGATATCACGGCACAACAGCAAAAGCAGGCAATCCGTCTCGAACGCGAATCCGTCCTGATCACGCAAACCGCCCGGATCGTCGACCTGGTCCGCGGATACACCGAGGCAATCGAACGTGCACACAGAGAAGGAGAGAAGTTTCGCGTCGCCGTCCTCGGGCGTACGCGCAAAACCCTCGAGCCGATCGCAGCAGCGCTTCGCGATGCACACGTCCCTTTCCGCGCCGTCGAGCTGGAACAGCTGAAGGACCGCCCGGAGGTGCGCGACGCCCTCGCGCTCGGCCGCGCACTTCTCAACCCCTACGACCGCATCGCTTGGTTGAGCGTCTTGCGCGCGCCCTGGTGCGGCCTCGCTCTCGCCGAACTCCACACCCTCACCAGCGGCGACGATCCCGAGTTGATCAAACGCCCGATCCCACAGTTGATTGCCGAACGTGCGACCTTGCTCGCGCCCGATTCCCGCAAGGCCGTGCAGCGTGTCCTCGACGCGGCGTCTTTCGCGGTGCGCCTCGCGAACTCCTCACCCACTTCGACCCTCGGCACCTGGCTCGAAGAAGTCTGGCTTCGCCTCGGCGGTTCAGCATGCAGCGATGCGGCGGCACAGGCCAACCTCAATCACCTCTGGCGTTGTCTCGATGCCCTGCCCAATGGTGCGCAGGACCTCATTGGGCCGGCTCTCGATCGCGCCCTGGAACGCCTCACCGCCATCCCCGACCCCGAATCCGATCCCGACTGCGGTGTCCAGCTGATGACCATCCATAAGTCCAAAGGACTCGAGTTTGAAGTGGTCATCGTTCCGGAGCTGCAGGCACGCGGTTTCAGTTCGAGCGGCCGCCTACTCTCCTGGATCGAACGTGGCCTGCCCGATCCTGATCAGTCCGGTGCCATCACAGAGTTTCTTGTCGCTCCATTGCAAACCAAGGGCGCCGTTCGCAGCGCAACGCGTGCGTGGGTCGAACGCCTCTACCGCGAGCGCGAAGCGCAGGAGATGCGCCGCATCCTCTATGTCGCCGCTACACGCGCACGCGAAGAGCTGCACCTCTTCGCCCGGCCCGAATATCGCGACGCTCCGATCGAGCTGCGCCTCACCGAACCCTGGAATTGTCTCCTTGCCACCGCGTGGCCTGCACTTGGCAGCCAGATCCGCGCCCGCTTCGATGACTGGAAGTCGCCGCGGAGAACGTTGCGGCAATCTGACCCAGCGATCCTCGAAACGCTCGCCGCCCAAGCCGACACGACCGTCAAGCCGACGCGTCTTCGCCGCCTTCCCGCCGAATTTCACCCTCCCGTCGCTCTACCAGCCCCGGCCCACGCAGCGCCTGACGATGTCGCAATCGGCGAAGACAAAACCTATCGTCGCCACGAAGGCGGCATCGCCTCACGGAGTCTCGGCTCCGCGGTCCACACGCTTCTTGAAGAGGCCGCTCGACTGCGTTCCACTCTCGACTGGCCTGCCACGCGCGACGCACTCAGCCAGAAGATGCCTGCGATCAAGGCACGTATCCGCGCGGCGGGAGTCCCGTGGTCCGAATCAACCCCCATTGCTACCCGCGCTCTGGCGATCGCGGTGGCGGCTAGCAACGATCCTTACGGACAGTGGATCCTGTCACCGCACACCGGAGCAGCCAGCGAAGCATCCTGGACTGGTATGGTCGCGAGCGAGCTGCGCTCTGTTCGCATCGATCGCATCTTTCGCGCCGGGCTTGAGCCGCTAGCCGGCAACGAGGACGCATGGTGGATCATCGACTACAAAACTGCCCATGCCGACGATCTCGACCCTGCGGTCGCTTTGACTTCGCTGCGTAGCCTTTTTGCCCCGCAGCTCGAAGCCTACGCGACCGTTCTGCGCAAGGCTCTCGGCGCGAACCCTGCAATCCGCGCCGGACTTTATTACCCTCGCATGTTGTTGTTTGATTGGTGGGCGATCGAACCGTAAAAGAAAAGACAAAGGCCCGGCGAAGGGATTCTACGCCCCGCTGGGTGCCGCAGCCTTGCCGTCCTTCTGCGCCGCCACGCTCTTGCGGTGGCGCACATCGTCGCCCTCGATCCAAAAGATCACGTCTTCGGCAATGTTCGTCGCATGGTCTGCCACGCGTTCCAGGGCACGGCTGATCATCAACGCATTCAGGGCCTGCGGAGCAATCTGGCTCTGCTCTTCCATCACCTTCGTCAGCGCTTTGTAGGCAGCACGATTCATCGCATCTACGGCGTCGTCCATGGTCAGCACGTTGCGCGCAATCTCGGCGTCTCCCTCGATGAAGGCCTGAAGGCTCTTGCGCACCATCTCGGCGGAAAGAGTTGCCATACGCGGAATGTCTACCGGCAGGTCGGCGGTCGCCATCTGCTCCATGTTGCGCACGCGGTCGCTGATGCTCTTGGCCGCGTCCCCTACGCGCTCCAGATCGGCGTTGATCTTGATCACGCTCAAGATGAACCGAAGGTCGATCGCCATCGGCTGTTCCATCGCCAGGAGATCCAGCGCCGCCTGGTCAATGTCGCGCTCCAGCCGGTTGATGGCGTTTTCGCTCCGGCTCACGAGATCGCAGATCGAAAGATCGCGCACGCGATACGCTTCGATCGCTCGCTGGATCGCCTGTTCGGCGAGTCCCGCCATCACCAGCAGGTTCTCTTTCAATTCGTCGAGGCTCTTCTGAAATCGAATCCGTGTCATCCAAACCTGCCCGTGATGTAATCCTCGGTGCGCTTGTCGCTGGGGTTGGTGAAGATCTTGTGTGTCGAGTCGAACTCCACCATGCGGCCATTCAGGAAGAAGCCGGTCTTTTCCGCCACACGCGCTGCCTGCTGCATGTTGTGGGTCACAATCACGATAGTGTACTGCGATTTCAGCTGGAAAATCAGATCTTCGATCTTCGATGTGGAAACCGGGTCGAGTGCCGAGGCCGGTTCGTCCATCAGAAGCACTTCGGGGTCAACCGCGAGCGCGCGTGCAATGCAGAGACGCTGCTGCTGGCCGCCCGAGAGACTGGCGCCCGACTTCTTCTTCAGGTCGTCCTTTACCTCGTCCCACAGTGCCGAATTCTTCAGCGATTTCTCCACGATGTCGTCCAGCACGCGCCGATTGCTGTAGCCGTTCAGCTTCAGGCCAGACGCGACGTTGTCGTAAATCGACATGGTCGGGAAGGGATTCGGGCGCTGGAACACCATTCCAATCCGCCTCCGGACCTGTACCGGTTTGGCGTCGTTGTAGATGTCCAGATCGCCGACCCGCACCGATCCCGTCACGCGTGCAATCGGGTTGGTCTCGTGCATCCGGTTCAGGCAACGCACAAAGGTGCTCTTCCCACACCCCGAAGGCCCGATCAGAGCCGTGGCATGATTCGCGGGAATGTGGAGCGTGATGTCCTGCAGCGTGTGATTCGATCCGTACCACGCATTCAGGTTGTTGACTTCGATCCCGACACCCACGTTAACTCGCCCCTTTCAGAACACCGCGGCTCGTCACATACCGCACCAGAGACACGGCCACCACAATCAGCAGAATCAAAACCAGAGCTCCGGCCCACGCCAAACGGTGCTGGTCATCGTAGGGCGACAGCGCATACACATAGATTTGCAGCGGCAAAGCCTCGATCGGCTGGTTCAGGCTCGTGCTCATGAACATGTTGCCCAGAGCCGTGAACAACAGCGGCGCAGTCTCACCGGCCACACGCGCAAACGCCAGCATGCATCCCGTGATGATGCCCGGCGAGGCCGTCCGCACGGTAATCGACAGAACCGAGCGCCAGTTCGGCACGCCTAGCCCCAAGGCGGCTTCCCGCACCGCATGCGGCACCATGAGCAACATCTCTTCCGTGGTGCGGCACACCGTCGGAATCATCATGATCCCCAGTGCCACCCCGCCCGAAAATGCCGAGAAGTGGCCCATGAACGGCAGGATGCCAATGTGCGGACTCACGATCAGCGCATAGGCTGCCAGTCCCATGACGATTGACGGCACTCCATTCAGCACATCGGCTGTGAAACGGATTGCGTTGGCCAGGCCTGTGCCCCGCCCAAACTCCGCCAGAAAAATGCCGCCGCCGATTCCAATCGGCACGCCGATCAGGCTTGCCAGCCCCAGGAGCACCCCGGAGCCCACGATCGCATTGGCCATGCCGCCGCCGGTTTCGCCCTCAGGCTTTGGAATCTGGGTAAAGAACTCCAGGTTCAGCGAACTCGCGCCTTTGATCACCAGGTAAGCAAAGATCACCACCAGGGGCGTGACCACCAGAATCGTAGCCAGAACGGCCAGCCCGGTCACCGCGTGATCGGTGACGGTTCGAAGCTGCGACCTCAGGCCTTCCTCTTTCACCAGACTCTCCTCAATGTGCCTGCGACGGGGCGCCGCGCGTCACGGCCCACACCAGCAACTGCGCCAGTGCATTGACAATAATTGTCACGATGAACAGCGCCAGGCCGATCTCGATCAGTGCCGTTCGATGAACGTCGCTGACGGCCTCTGTGAACTCGTTCGCAATCACCGCTGCCATCGAGCTGCCATTCGCGAGAATTGACTTGTGAATCTCTGGAGTGTTGCCGATGACCATCGTCACGGCCATCGTCTCGCCCAGTGCGCGCCCCAAACCAAGAATGATTGCACCCACAATACCGATCCGCGCGTTGCGCAGCACGCCCATGCGAATCATCTCCCACCGCGTCGCACCGAGAGCCAACACCGCTTCACGCTGCGAATGGGGCACGGCAGTCATCACCTCGCGCGTCAGCGACGAGATAATGGGCAAAATCATGATCGACAGAATCACTCCCCCGGCGAAGAAACCCAAACCCGTAGGGTTGTCGTCTGCAAAGAAGCCCGTCCAGCCCAGGGTTCTTACCAAAACCGGATTGACGTACTCGCGCAGCAGTGGAACCAATACGAACACAGCCCACAATCCATAGATCACGCTTGGAATCGCAGCCAGCAACTCGGTCAGAAATGCGAGCGGGGCACGCAGGGCGCGAGGACTCATCTCGGTGAGGAAGATGGCCAATCCTACGCCCAAAGGAACAGCAATCAGCAGCGACAGGAACGACGAAACCAGCGTGCCATAGACAAACGGCACGGCGCTGAATTGCTCGTTCACCGGATCCCAGTACATCTTGTCCCCGGTGACGGGACTGACAAACGTTTTATAGAAGAAGCCGAAACCGAATTTATGCCAGGTCAGCTGCGAACTCGTCACAAGTTCGGTGGCAATGAAGGCCACTATGCCAAATATGCTCAGTGCGCACAACACCATCAGCACATGGAAAAACCGGTCCGCCATCGCCGAGTTTCCCCGCGAAAGCAGATACTGGCGGATGGGCGAAATGGACTCAGCCCCGGTCGGCTTTGCAGCCAACTGATTCTCGTCCAAGGAAGGCTCACGCTGAATGGGAGGTTGAGAGATACGGATCTCAGGCACGGTGTCTATCACCTACCGTAGCCTAACGGTCAAAGATGAATAAGAGGTTACAACACTGCAAAATCAAGCGCATACAAAAGGAAGAACCGCCTCCCGGAGACCCGGCGCCGAAGCAAACCCCGCTGCACCTCCCTTTACGCGATTTCCACACCACCCCGCATCCTTCCTTTACCCTTGGGAACTGGAATTCCGGGGGTAATGTTCCTATGCGCCAAATGCTCGCTCTTGCCGCTCTCTTCCTTAGCCCGATCGTCCTTCCCGCCCAGACCACCATTTCACCCGATCCTCCACACCGGGAATGGCATGCCGCCTGGGTCACCCATCCTACGGCTCCCCTCCGCGATCCCGTCGTCCTCCATTTCCGGCGGGCCTTGGAACTCGACGCGATCCCGTCAAGCTACCCCGTCCGCGTGAGTGCCGACAATCGCTTCGTCCTTTATGTCAACGGCCAACGCGTCGGAGACGGCCCGGCGCGCGGCGACGTCACGCATTGGCGCTATGAACTCTTTGATCTCTCGCCCTATCTAAAGTCCGGGCGCAACTTAATTTCCGCAACTGTGTGGAACTTTGGCGTCTTCGCCCCCATTGCCCAGATGAGCGATCGCACTGCTTTCCTCCTTGAATCGGAGACAACCGGTACCGATTCGATTAGCACGCCCAAGGGGTGGGAGGTTGCAATCGAGCCCGGCCAGCATCCTCTTGACCGCACCTCCGTCAACATGCAGACCTACTTCGCCTCCGGCCCAGGCGAGGAAATCGACGCTTCCCGCTACGACTGGAATTGGAACGATCCTTCCGACTCCGGCTCTGTCTGGCTCCCGGTCGCCACTCCTTCACCGGACAACATCTACCCGGTCAACCAAGCGCATTCGGCCTCGGTGACCGGCGATAACCCTTGGGGCTTGGTCCCCGACCGGCTGCCGCATATGGCGTACTCTCCGACCCCGGCTGGAGAAGTCGTCCGCATCGACAATCCTGGAGAAGAGCAGGCACGCAAGTCCAGATTTCCTGGCGAGCCGCTCAGGCTGCCAGCCAACGTTCACCTTCATATCCTGCTCGACCGCAAGACCCTCACCACTGCCTACCCGTCGCTCACCGTGTCCGGTGGCAAAGGCTCTCACATCTGGATCACCTACAGTGAAGCCCTCTACGACAAAAACCGGCAGAAGGGGGATCGCAACGACGTCGGCGACCGCCAGGCACTCGGGCTCCGCGACAGCTTTCTCCCCGACGGTGGGTCGCACCGCACCTTCTCCCCGCTCTGGTGGCGCACTTGGCGCTATCTCGATCTGGACGTCACGACGGGCGCCGAACCGCTCACCCTTGACTCCCTGACCGCCAACTTCACCGCCTATCCTTTTGAAGAGCGCGCAACCTTCGCTGCAGCCAGCCCTGCCGCCGATTCCACGCTCACAGCCGACCTCGACACAATCTGGGAGATCTCCTGGCGTACCGCCCGTCTCGATGCCCATGAGACGTATATGGACACGCCCTACTACGAGCAGCTCCAGTACATCGGCGACACCCGGATCCAGGCCCTCATCTCCTACTCTGTTGCCGGCGATGACCGGCTTGCCCGTCAGGCCCTCGACGCCTTCAACGATTCGCGGATTCCCGAAGGCCTGACCCGCAGCCGCTATCCGAGTTCCCTCCCGCAGACCATCCCAACCTTCTCTCTGCTCTGGATCGGCATGCTGCACGATTGGTGGATGTATCGCCCCGATCCCACGCCCATCCACGAAGCTCTCCCCGGGATTCGTTCCGTCCTCGGCTGGTTCGAACAGTACGAGCAGCCAGACGGGCTGCTGCATGAGGTTCCGTGGTGGAGCTTCATTGACTGGGTCCAGGACAAACAGGAGATTCCTACCTACAGCAAGAGCGGCGAATCCTGCATGACTACACTCGAATACCTCGGCGCACTCAACGACGCTGCCGATCTGGAGAAGGCTCTCGGCGATCCGGTCGCGGCCGACCGCGACGGCGCTCGCGCTGCTCACGTCCGTTCCGGACTCTATAGCAAATGCTGGAATCCCTCGCATCGCCTTCTTGCCGACAACCCCGATCAAGCTATCTTCAGCCAGCAGGCCAATATCCTGGCCGTCCTCTACGACGTGATCCCGAAAGATCAGCAACAAGCGATCTTGAAGAAGCTCATCGCCATCGAGCCCGGCACCACTCCTGATGGCGTGATGAGCGCCTCCTACTACTTCCGCTTCTATCTGGCCCGTGGGCTCGAACACGCTGGATTGGCCGACGAGTATCTCAAATCTCTGGCGCCCTGGCGCGAGATTCTCCCTTTGCACTTCAGCACCTGGCCCGAGACCCCTGGTGAGACCCGCTCCGACTCCCACGCATGGTCCGCACATCCCATCTACGACCTGCTCACCCTTGTCGCCGGAATCGAGCCCGGCTCACCCGGCTTCGCTTCGGTACGCATCGCCCCGCACCTCGGCGACTTGCCTGGACTCAAAGCCAGCTACCCTCACCCGCAGGGCATGATTCAGGTCGACTATCGCCGTAATGGCGACTCCCTCGATGCCACGATCACCTTGCCCGGCTCGCTCGCCGGAACCTTCGCGTACGCAGGCAAAAGCTGGCCCCTCAAAGCAGGCGCCAACACCATCCATGCACAATAGTGGAGAAGCCGGCACCCGCCGGCCCTTCGCTGCGCTTTCGAATCATCGCCTGCTTATCCGAGTCAGCGGTCTTGACGCTGACTCGGCACTACTTGAGGAGTAAACGTTCACTCGATCAACAGTGAACAAATCGCTTCACTAGACCCTTTCCCCATTTCCCCCTTTCGTTAAAACGTGTTAAAACTCCTCCATGCCCAAGGGGAAGAGTTCGACGCCATCGGGCCACGTCAATCTAAAGATGTTGGCCGAGCATTTGGAGCTGTCGCAGACCACCGTTTCGCTGGTTCTCAATAACTCCCCATCGGCAAAGTCCATTCCGCAGGAAACCCGCACCCGAGTCATCGAGGCCGCCCAGCGTCTCAACTACCGTCCCAATTACTTCGCTCGATCTCTCCGCCAAAGCCGCTCTATGAGCGTCGGCGTGCTGGCCCCTGACCTGAGCGAGGGCTACTTCACGCGGGTCATGAGCGGAGTGGTCGAGGAACTGACTCGAGCGCACTACTTCTACTTCACCGCCTGCCACGACTGGAAGAAGGAGCTCATCGAGCAGTACCCGCGCATGCTCGTCGAGCGGTCCGTGGACGGATTCCTGCTGCTCAACACGCCAGCCGAGGACATCTCCGTCCCCGTTCCTGTCGTCGCCATCTCCGCGCACATCGCCCACGAAAATGTCACGAATATCGTTCTCGACCATCACGCAGCGGTCGAGTGTGCGCTGGTCCATCTGTTTGAGCAGGGCCACCGCAACATCGCTTTCATGCGGGGCCCGCGCGCCATCCCCGACTCCGAATTCCGGTGGGAGAGCATCCAAAATGTCACGCGCGAGATGGGACTGCACATTGACCCGGCCCACGTCATCCGCATTGACAGCGCGGGTTGGTCGATGAAAACCGGCTACCACCCCATGGCGCCCGAAATCGGCTACAAGCCAATGCAGGCCCTGCTGGAGAAATCCCGCGCCTTCACCGCGATCTTCTGCTTCAACGACATAAGCGCCATTGGCGCGATTCGGGCCCTCAAAGACGTTGGCCTTTCGGTGCCCGGCGACGTGTCGGTGGTAGGCTTCGACGACATCCTCTCGGCGGCCTATTCCACGCCGTCGCTCACCACTGTCCGTCAGCCATTGTTCGAAATGGGCAAGCGCGGCGCCGAGGTCCTGCTGGAGCGTATCGCCGACCGCGAAAAGGAGTATCCATCGGACATCGTGATGGCGCCAGAGTTGGTTGTCCGCGAATCGACCGGACCCGCCCGCAAGGCATAGACACTGGAGACCCGAAGCGAGAGCCGCTATCGATGTTCCGAGCCCTTCTGTCGGCTATTTCCTAGTGCCCGCTCACTTGCAGTAAGACTCGAACCAGCGGCCGATGTAGACCTGCGCGTGTCGTTCGCCGCAATAGTGCCGCGCGTTTTTTGCGTCCGCCGCTTCTTTATTCCACTTGAAGACGTTCAATTGCAGATCGCTGCAGTGGATCACGATCCATCCCCGCGGATTGTCGCTTTCCAATCCGCAAATCTCACATCGATAGACTGTATCGATCACTTGTAGACCCCCAATAGCGTCTTCGAGCCTGGCCCACACACCCTGTTCTTCCGGTTTCCTGCTTCATTGTTTCTCTGCTATTCGAGCATCTGAAGATTCAGCGGATCTTCCAGCAGACAGTCCATTTTACGAATCGATGCCAGCGCCCGCTTCAACGCTGACGACTTGCACGGCTCTACGGTAACCACGAAGGGCAGTGCATGCGCCGGGTACCCGGCCTTCTGCACGATTGCCCGAATGTTGATTCGCTCTTTGGCCAGGGCTCCGGTAATCTCAGCCACAATCCCCGGGCGATCCATCACGAGAAAGCGAACATAATGCGGCACTTCAAATTCCGCTCCGATCTTGGCGGGAACTGAGGGGATTTCAACTCGCCGCGATCCATGTGCCAGTGCAATGAGGTCGCTGACTACGGCCACGGCCGTCGGATGCCCCCCTGCACCGTGGCCCGAGAATACGACGTCTCCGCCATAACGTCCGGTCAGAACCACCATGTTTTCGGTGTTGCGCGACCACGCCAGGGGCGAACGCAGATCGACGAGCATCGGGCCCACTGTCGCCGCGACATTGCCTTTCTTCTCCTCGGCTCGAGCCACCTGCCGGATCGTGCACCCGAGATCCTTCGCATAGCTGAAATCGACCGCCGTCACCGCCGTGATCGTCTGCGGAACAATCTCCTCGGGGTCGACAATAACTCGCAGCGCCAGACGCATCAGAATCGCGAGCTTCGCCCGCGCATCGAAACCGCCCACATCCTCTGTTGGATCTGCCTCCGCGTAGCCTTTGGCCTGTGCCGTCGCCAAAACCGTCGCATACTCGGCGCCCGCGTCCATGCGGCTCAGAATGAAGTTACAGGTCCCGTTCAGAATCCCTTCCATGCGCTCGATGCGATCGCCTGCCAGTCCCTGCTCCAATCCTGGAATAACCGGAATGCCGCCTGCCACCGCGGCGCCATACTTCAGGTGCCCGCCCTTCGCAGCAGCCAGTCGCTCCAGTTCGACACCGTGGTAAGCGATCAGCTTCTTGTTCGCGGTCACCACGCTCTTGCCGCTCTCCAGAGCCTTGCGAACCCATGATCCCGCGGGTTCCAGCCCGCCGGCCAGTTCCACGATCACGTCTACATTCGAAGCAAGAACAGCATCGGCGTCCTCGGTCCAAATCAGATGCGACGGCGTCCAGTCCACCTTCTTGCGCGCCACACCTCGATTGAAGACATGCGTCAGCTCCAGGCCTTCCGGCTTCGAATCCACCAGAATACGAGCCACCGAACTGCCTACCGTTCCAAAACCGAACAAAGCAATGCGCAGAGTCGGCCGAAGACGCGCTTCCGCGCTCAACTCGCCCCGCTCTGCTACGGAAGAACTCTTCTCCGGTCCCATCGTTCCTTCTCGTGTGTTCTGACTCGATGATACCTGACAGTGAAGTCGCCCTTCCTGCGTCGGTAACTCCTCGTGTACCATCGGTGCAGATGAGGCGCGCCCTCTCCATCTTCCTCACCCTCTTCTTCGCCATCGGCCCACTCACGGCCCTGTTCGGAGACACCGACGACGCGCGCCTGCCTGCCTGCTGCCGCCGTCATGGAGCGCACCACTGTGCCATGAGCGAGACGGCCATGGGCAAGGTCATTCCAGCCGGGGGCCAGTCCGCAATTACGGCCCCGGCGCATTGCCCGTTGTACCCACACGGCACGCTGGCAACATCGCCGTCCACCCAGGCCCTCACGCCAGTTCCCGGCCTGAGGGGCACCTTCGTCGTCGCCGCTCTTCGGCCTGTTCCGCCCTTTGTCGCTCCCACCAGCCGCCTGGTCCGGAACCTCCCAGTCCGCGGTCCTCCTGCACCCTCCTTCGCCTAAGCAATCTTCACGCTCCATCTTTGAGTTCACGCTGCCGCTGAGGTTCGCACGCGCAAATGGAGTGTCGTAGGCTCTTCCCCGGCCATCCGGCGCAGACGCGCTTGACGATCGCTTGCTTTCCAGGACGACGCACACATCGTCCGCGGAGGTCATTTGTGAGGCTTCGTTTTTCTGTCTTCCTGCTTTTTCTATCTCTGATCGCACTCCCCGCACACGCCACCGTCTTCGCCTCGCTCCACGGCATTGTTCATGACCCTCAACATCGCCCCATTGTCGGAGCAGGGGTTACCCTCCACGCCGCCGACTCCGATTTTGTTCTCCATGCAACCACCAATGTGCAGGGTGAATTCGAAATCGACCAGGTCCCCATCGGCGTCTATCGGCTCGAGGTCTCCGCCCACGACTTCGCCACAAGCGTGCAATCGATCATCGTCTCATCCGGCACAGACCCCATCCTCCACATCCCTCTTGCCCTTGCCGGCGCGACGGAGTCCGTCCTCGTTGAAGGCTCTGGCGTTGCGGTGTCCGCGGCGGACACGGTCACGCCTACGACTCTCGTTACGCGCGCCATGATCGACAGCACGCCCGGCGCCTCGCGCACCAATGGCATGGAGATGATCACCGACTACGTACCAGGCTCCTATATGACCCACGATATGCTCCACATGCGTGGCGGCCACCAGACCTCGTGGCTCATCGACGGCGTCTCGATACCCAACACAAAAATCGCCTCGAACGTCGGACCGCAGATCGATCCCAAGGACATCGACTCGCTCGAGACCCAGCGCGGCAGCTACGCCTCCGACATCGGCGATCGCACTTATGGGGTATTCAACGTCCTCCCTCGCAATGGCTTCGAGCGCGATCGCCAAGCCGAGTTGCTTCTCTACGGCGGCAATCTCGACTCCGGCGAAGCCCAGCTCTCCCTGGGCGATCACTCCACCCGAACTGCCTGGTATGCGAGCCTTACCGGCTCACGCTCCAACTACGGTCTCGCCACGCCTGTCCCGCAGATCTTCCACGACGCCACCAACTCCGGCAGCGGCTTTGTCTCCCTGATCCGCAACCAGACCGCAGCAGACCAACTCCGGCTCGACGCGCAATATCGCCAGGACTTCTTCCAGATCCCCTACGATCCAGACGCGAACGATTACGAGTGCGCCTCCGACTACTACTGCTCCTACGGACTGCGCGATGGACAAAAGGAACGTGATGCCTTCGTAGTCGCCAACTGGGTGCACACCCTCTCACCCAGGGCCCTCCTCTCTTTCGCGCCGTTCTATCACTTCAACCAGGTCAACTACGATTCGCCGCCATCGGATCTTCCCGTCGCCACCACCTGGCACCAGAGTTCCAAGTATGTGGGCGGCCAAGCCGACGCGCACGACACTGTCGGTCCCAACAGCTTCTCTGCCGGCCTTGACACCTTCTACCAGGCGGAGCACGATCTGTTCGGCGTCCTGATCAACGACGGCTCTGCTCCCTCGGAACCCAATTCGCAATCCAACGCCGGCGCAGCGCTCTTCGAGTTCTACCTCGCCGATCATCTTCGTGTTGGCCGCTACATTACGCTCCTTGCAGGCGAACGCTTCTCCGTCTACGACGCCGGCCTCAACGAAACCGCCGTCTATCCTCGCATCGGCGCTACCATCGAGATTCCCCATCTGCATTGGGTCCTGCGCGGCTTCTATGGCCACTTCTTCCAGCCCGCACCCATTCAGACTGTCTCCGCGTCGGTGCTCAACTACGCCAGCAACCTCGGCGGAGGAGAAGACGCCTTCACACCCCTTCCTTCCGAGCGCGACGAGGAACATCAGTTCGGGATTCAGATTCCGTGGAAGGGCTGGATGCTCGACGTGGACACCTTCAAAAACCGGGTCAACAACTTCCTCGATCACTCCAACATCGGCGAATCGAACATGTACTTTCCCATCGCCGTCGATGGCGCTCTGGTCCGCGCCTGGGAGATGTCCCTGCGCTCACCCGAACTCGCCCATTTCGGCCAATTCCACCTTGCCTATTCCAACCAGATCGCGGAGCAGCGTGGCGACGTCATCGGCGGCTTCACCTGCAGCGATCCCACCGATCCCGCCTGCGCGCTCGGGCCCGATTACACGCCTGTCGATCACGACCAGCGCCATACTCTCAACGCAGGCTTCACCGCAGATCTGCCGCTGCACACGTGGTTCGCATCCAACGTTTACTACGGTTCAGGCTTCACCAATGGTCTCGCTGGTTCCGGCGAGGGTCCTTACCAGGCGGATTATCTCCCTGTCCACACCACCTTCGACGTCTCGGCCGGCCACAGCTTCGGCGAGAGCTGGAAGGTCTCCGCGAACATCCTGAACGTCACCAATCACCGCGTGCTGCTCGACAACTCGATCACCATAGGCGGCTTCCACTACAATGACCCGCGCGTGATCTCGGCTGAATTGCGCTATCGCTTCCACTTCTAAAGCCGAGCGTCGGCAACCGAAATTCGAGAATCTCGCTCGACCGAAACACATCTCTTCGACAACAGGCCCAAAAACAGTGCCACTCACGGAGAAGACCCCATGATGAACCGTCGTTCCTTGCTGAAGGCCCTTGGCTTCACGACCAGCCTCGCCGCCACCCTCGACACACTCGATGCATTCGCAGTCGCACAAGCTCCTGCAGGCTCGGCACCATCCGCCGGTCCTTTCAAGCTGCCCGCCCTTCCCTACGACTACGACGCCCTCGAGCCCTACATCGACACCGCCACCATGCACCTGCATCACGACAAGCATCACCAGGCCTACGTCAACAATCTCAACGCCGCCGTCGCCAGCCATCCTGAACTCGCATCGAAATCCGTCGAAGAACTCGTCTCGAATCTCAACGCCGTTCCCGACGACATCCGCACCGCCGTCCGCAATCAAGGCGGAGGTCACGCCAATCACTCGTTCTGGTGGACTTCGCTTTCGAAGTCCGGTGGCGACGGACCCAAAGCAGAGCTCGCCAAGGACATCGATGCCACCTTCGGCAGCTACTCCGCCTTCCAGGAGAAGTTTTCCAAGGCTGCGGCCGGCGTCTTTGGCAGCGGCTGGGCCTGGCTCACCCTCTCCAGCGGCAAGCTAACCATCGAGACCACGCCCAACCAGGACAGTCCGCTCACCCTCGGACACACGCCAATCGTCGGCATCGACGTCTGGGAGCATGCCTACTACCTCAAGTACCAGAACCGTCGTCCCGAATACATCGCCGCGTTCTACAAGGTTGTCAACTGGGATGCGGTCAGCGGCTTGTACGCCAAGGCGAAGCAGGGTTGACTCCGATCCGTCTGCCAAGCTTGCGCCGCGCTCGGACTCGCGACGCGCCGTGAGCCCCCCGCGTCTCAGATCCCCGCGGATAAGTCCTTCGCATCGTCCGCGGGGTGGGGTTCCGCCTTTGGGAGCTCGGGATGGGAGGCCCTGATGCGGCCCCGCTTCAAAGGCCCGGTTAACTACGCTCCACGACAAACAGGCCCGGCAGCACTTGGCCGGCCTTGCCCAGGACAGTATTCGTAAACGCCTCTGCATTCAGCGGACGCTCCGGCCCGATATACACGGTCCTCGCTCCGCTCTGCCGCGCCCAGTGCACAAAGTTCGCTGCCGGATACACCGAGCCCGACGTCCCGACCACCACCATCATTGTGGCCTTCGCGATCTCACGTTCGATCCGATCCATCTCCAGCGGGATCTCGCCGAAAAACACGATGTGCGGCCGCAATCGCCCGCTGCATGCACACCGCCCAACGTCCGCCAGATTCTCATAGACCGCGCGATCGTCAATGGGCGGCCGTCCGCACTCGCGTTCGCACCGCGACTTCCCCAGTTCCCCATGCATGTGCAGCAGCCGCTTCGATCCTGCGCGTTCGTGCAGGTCGTCCACATTCTGCGTGCATAGAAAGAATCGGTCTCCCAGCTCCGCTTCCAGTTCGGCCAGAGCAACGTGCGCCGGGTTGGGCTGCGCCTTCCATCCCGACGCGCGCCGCCCCGAATAGAACGCCCAAACTCCGGCTGGATCGCGGCGCCAGGCATCGGGCGTGCACACATCTTCGACGCGGTACCCGGCCCAAAGACCATCCTCAGCGCGAAAGGTCGGCAAACCGCTCTCTGCGCTGATCCCCGCACCCGTCAGCACAAACACCCGATCGCCCGGCCCAATGACAATCCGTTCCACGTCTCCTGCTTCTGTGTTCAGCTTTGCTGATTGTCCGCGCAGTGCGGACTGTGATCCGAACTGTAAACTGCGAACTGTTACATGTGAATGTCTTTACGGCTCCAGCAGGATCTTCCCTGTCGTCTTGCGCCCTTCCAGGTCGATCTGCGCCTGAGCTGCATCCGCCAGCAGATACATATGCTCCGTCCGCAACTTCAGTTCACCGGTTGCCGCCCAGTCCAGCACTTTGCCTGCGCGCCATTCCAGCTCCGTACGCGTGGCCACGTAATGCCACAGCGTCGGCCGCGTTACAAATAGCGATCCCTTGCTGCTCAGCTGAATCAGATCGAAGGGCGGCACCGGCCCGCTCGATCCGCCGAATAGAGCAAGCAGTCCCCGCGGCCGCAGGCAGTTCAGACTCTTCTCGAAGGTTGTTTTGCCCACCGAGTCGTACACCACATCCACGCCCTTGCCGTTCGTGATCCGCTTAACCTCGGCTTCAAAATCCTGCTCGGTATAAAGAATCACTTCTTTCGCGCCGGCCTCACGTGAGAGCTCGGCTTTCTCTCTCGACGACACGGTCGTGATCACCTTCGCGCCCAATCTGGTTGCAATCTGCGTCAGCAGCAGTCCAACACCGCCCGCACCGGCGTGCACCAATGCTGTGTCGCCTGCTTTCAACTCAAACGTTGAGTAGGCCAGATAGTGCGCCGTCATGCCCTGCAGCATCGCCGCTGCGGCCTTCTCGGGCGTCAAGCGCGACGGAACTTTGACCAACTTCTCCGCAGGCACAAGCGCATACTCTGCGTAGCTGCCCATCACACTCACTGAGGCGACCAAGTCGCCCTCTTCGAAGCCCGTCACACCGTGGCCGAGCTTCTCCACTGTGCCAGCAGCCTCGCTCCCCGGCGTAAACGGCAAGGTCGTCTTGTACGTCCCCTTGCGGAAGTAGATCTCGATGAAGTTCACGCCGACCGCTTCGACGCGAATCAACACCTGCCCCGGGCCGGGCTCCGGAATCTCTAGCTCTGCTACCTCAAGAACCTCGGGCCCGCCTGTCTCATGAATCTGAATAGCTTTCATCACACGCAAGAATGCACCTTAGACCGGCGGCGCCGCAAGCACGAATCGCACGCGTCCCGCCCAGTGCCCCCCATTTTCTCCAAAAACACTGCGGGCCTCGCCGGAAGATTCCAACGAGGCCCATCTGTTCCCAGTTCTCTGTTCTTACTCTCGATCGCTCAACATGCTCGGCTCTTCCGGCGCGCGCAGCCGCACCAGCCGATCAATCGCGTACGGCACGCGCTGCTGTGTCGCATAGTAATGCCGCACCTGCAGCTCGCCGAGCAACCCGATCGCCAGCAGCTGGATACCTGCCAGCATGAGCACACCCGCAATCACAAACAACGGCCCATGCTGATCCATCACGTTCTGATGCGGGTTCCAGATCTTCATTCCCAGCAGCAATGCAGAGATGAAACCACCCGCCAAAATGCCGAGTGACCCGAACAGCCCAAAGAAATGCAACGGCCGGCTCATATACTTCAATAGGAACCGAATCGTCAGCAGATCGAAAAACACGCGGAACGTGCGCCCGATACCGTAGTGGCTTTTGCCGCGTTCACGATGCACATTCCGAATCGGAATCTCGCAGATCGACGCCCCATACCAGCTCGCCAGCGCCGGGATGAACCGATGCATCTCGCCGTAGAGCGGAATGTTGGTGATCACTTCGCGCCGGTAGGCTTTGAACGTGGTGCCGAAGTCGTGAATGTCGACGCCCGAGAGTTTCGCCATCAGCCAGTTCGCACAGCGGGATGGAATTCGCCGCATCACGAAGTTGTCGATGCGCTCCTTGCGCCA
>Ga0335069_10002574_pt1 | contig 27813 bp, 27 predicted proteins | sample Lox_Sample_11_FD_206714 | JGI IMG/M metagenome (GOLD analysis project Ga0335069, IMG submission 206714) | Soil microbial communities from Loxahatchee National Wildlife Refuge, Florida, United States - Lox_Sample_1.1 | ecosystem: Environmental > Terrestrial > Soil > Wetlands | place: USA...
GAGACTGCACCAGGCGGCGAAGGGCAAAAACGTGACTATCGTCGGCGTGTCGCAGAACGGCAAGGAAGACACGGCGGCGTTCGCGAAACAGTATGGGATCACCTTTCCGCTCGCGCTGGACAATCCGCGTAACTACCCGGTTTCGAATGCGTATGGCCTAACGAACGTTCCCACCGTGTTTTACCTCGCAAAAGACGGCGAGATCGAGGTTTCGTCGGTCGGCTGGTCCAAAGGCGATTTGGAGCAAATTGCCCGAAAGATTGCCGACGTGACGCATCTTGCGAAAATCGAAGTAATTCACGCTGGAGAAGATGTCCCGGCTTTTCGCGCCGGTTGAGGTTCGCTAAACTAAGTCCGCGGTCGCGGACAAAAGAGAGAGCCCGGGGGAGAAAGCCGGGCGCTCGTGTTTCACTTAGGCATGTTCGGTTGCGCTGGGGAATTATATCGTAATACGACTTATTTCCCAAACCATCCTAACAGGCCGAATTTACTGGTTCGACGACTTGCAGGTTGCTGCATGAACGGCTAACCTCTCCCCGTGACTTTCTTGCTTTCCCTGCGCATTCTTAGACTCTGCCTGATTCCGCTGCTCTGGGCCACATCCGCTTATGGTCAGGCGCGCTGGGTGGCCGCGCAGCCGGTCGTCAACATGTACTCGGCGCCGACGCTGGATGCCGATGTCGTCTCGCAGGCTATTTACGGAACCACCGTGCAGCCCACGCTACCAAAGGACGCGACCGCTGCTCCAGAAGGCTGGATGTATATCAAAACGCCGGATGACTATCCGGGCTGGGTGCAGCGCCAGCAGTTCCTGCCGCTCGATCCGAAAGAAGATTACGCCGGAAACGCGAAGAAGGTCGTCGTAGTCGCGAATCGAGGCGCGAACGTCTATCGCGAAAGCGACGTCACCAAGCACGCGCCGATCTTAACCCTGCCGTTCGAGGTGGCACTCGAGGAAACCGGCGTGGAAGGCGCACGCTGGCACAAGGTGCGATTGGTAGATGGCAGGGAGGGCTGGATACAGAGCGGCGACGTGCAGCAGCGCCTCACGCAGCCGCTGACGATCCCCGAGATGATTGCCCTGGCGAAGCGCTTCATAGGCGTGACCTACACCTGGGGCGGGCGGTCGAGCTTCGGTTACGATTGCTCCGGGTTTACACAGATGTTAATGCGCGAGCATGGCGTCCTGATGCCGCGTGACGCCGATATCCAGGCGGCGTGGAGCGGCGTGGAGGCCGTGGATCGCAAAGATCTGAAGCCGGGAGACCTGTTGTTCTTCGGCGACTCAGTCAAAGACATCACGCATACCGGGATGTATATCGGGAACGGTGAATTTATACACGATACGACGCACGACCATCCCATGGTGCAGATCAGCCGGCTCGACGATCAGCCGTGGACGCGCATCCTGGTGGCGTGCAGGAGACCGAAATAATGAACCGACGGGACTGGTTGAAAGCAGCAGGAGTGGCAGGCGCCGCGGCGGCGCTGCCTCTGGAGGGACTTGCGCAACTCGGTGTTCGGAAAAAGGAATCGCCGAAGATCGAAACGGAAATCAAGCGCCTGAATCTGCGTCACACCTGGACGACCACCATGTCGTCGAGCACCTATCGCGATACCCTGCATCTTCGCTACACGCTCGACGGCATCACCGGCTACGGTGAAGGCGCGCCGATCGTCCGGTATAAAGAAGATGCGACCTCCGCCCAGAAGGCCGTGCAGTCGGTCATGGACCTGCTGACGGCTACCAGCCCGCTTTTCACCGAGGAACTCGAAAACGAAATATGGAATCGGGTTCCCGGGGAGTGGGCAGGCAAGGCAGCGATGGATATCGCGCTCATGGATTGGATCGGCAAGCGCACCAGCCAGCCGATTTTCCAGATGTTCGGCCTCGATCCCAACAAAGCGCCTATCACGACCTTCTCGATTGGCATGGACAAGCCCGAAATCGTGCGGCAGAAGATCAAAGAGGCCGAGCCGTTCCCAGTATTAAAGATCAAAGTCGGACTCGACACCGATGAGCAGATGATCGACTCCGTGCGCAGCGCCACTGACAAACCGCTGCGCGTCGACGCCAATGAAGGCTGGACCAGCAAGGAAGAAGCGGTGAAGAAGATCAATTGGCTGTCCACCAAAGGCGTCCAGTTCATGGAGCAGCCGATGCCCGCCGACCGTTACGACGACGTGCGATGGGTGCGCGAGCGTGTATCGATGCCGTTAATCGCTGACGAGGCCTGCGAGCGTCCGCCAGATGTGATTAAGTGCAAAGATGCCGGCTACGATGGCGTGAACATCAAGCTCGACAAGGCCGGCGGCATCCGCAACGCTTACAAGATGCTGGTGATCGCCAAATCGCTGGGGATGAAAACCATGCTCGGCTGCATGGTGTCGAGTTCCTGCTCGGTCACCGCCGCGGCGCATCTGTCGCCGCTGGTGGATTACGCCGATCTTGACGGCAACCTGCTGATCGCGAACGATCCCTACGAGGGCGTGAAGGTCGAAAACGGCACGCTCAAACTGCCAACCGGCCCGGGACTCGGCCTCAAAATCCTATAACCACAAAGCGCCCCAAGGATCACAAAAGAATTCGGAACAGAAAATCAAAACCTTCGTGATCCTTTGTGGTTAAAAAATCGGCTCAGAACTGATAGCCGAACTCACCCGCGCCCGCTGCGAACTTTGCTGCCCGGAAGAGATTCTCCGTCAATGCCGCAACCGTCACCGGCCCGACTCCGCGGGGCACAGGCGTGATGCACGACGCGATATGTTGCACGGCTTCGAAATCGACATCTCCGTGCAGTTTGCCATGCGAGTCCACGCGGGTGGCGACGTCGAAGATGGCCGCGCCCGGCTTCACCATCTCAGCGGTGATCCGATAATGCGCGCTCCCAACCGCCGTGACGATGATGTCGGCTTGGCGGATAAGTTTCTTCTGCTCCTCCATCGCGACGTGGCGATGCACCCAGATTGCGGCAGCGTTACACATGCGCCCGCCGAGCATGAGCATCATGGGCTTCGACGTGATGTCGTTGCGCCCGATCACGACGGCGGTCTTGCCTTCGGTTTGAACCTTGTAGAACGCCATGATTCGCCGCACTGCCAGCGCCGTTCCGGGCAGCATGATCATGCGGTCGGGCTGCGCGCGATACAGCGACGCAATCGCGTCGTGTCCAACTCCGTCCACGTCCTTCTCTGCGGGGATCTGGTCGAAAACGTCGAACTTGTTGGTCCCGGCGGTGTGGTGTTCTTCGATTTCACGTGGCAGAGGTAGTTGCACCAACACTCCGTGAACGTCGTGCGCCCGGCTGAGGTTGTGAACCTCGTCTTTCAGTTCGTCGGCCGAAATGTCATCGGCGAAGGCCTTGAGCTCAGCTTTCATCTGCAGCTTGGCGCAGGCTTCGATCTTCTTCTTGATATACCGCTCGGACGCCGCGTTATTGCCGACCTGCACGATAGCGAGCGTCGGGACGATCTTGTGCTTGGCCGTGAACTCTGGTACCTCGTAGGCAAGACGTGCGTTGATCTCGTCGGCGACGGGCTTGCCTAGCATGGCGACGGCGGTGGCAGTGGTGGTCATGATCTCCCAACAGTGATTTTAAAGGAAAGAAAGACGTAGTAGGTTCAGGAGCCGGCCCTCGTACCACGGCTGAAGTCGTGGGCTGCCAGGCGCTCTTCGACGATCTCTTCGATGCGGTGAATCACTTCCTCGATGGTCAGGTTCGACGAGTCGACTTTCACCGCGTCGGGCGCAGCCACGAGCGGTGACTCCGCCCGAGTGGAATCACGCTTATCGCGCTGCGCCATCTGCTCGGCGATCCGTTTCGCGCGGCTGGGATCATCGTCGGCGGAGACCTGCGAAACCCGGCGCTGGGCGCGTACATCGAGCTTGGCGTCGAGAAAAATCTTTACGTCGGCGTCGGGGAAGACCTTGGTGCCGATATCGCGGCCTTCCATGATCACACCACCGAGCTTCCCCATCTCGCGCTGATGCGCAACCATCCACTCGCGCACGCGCGGGTGCACCGAAACGCGCGATGCGGCATCGCTGACTTCGGCATCGCGAATCCGCTGCGACACGTCCCGCCCATCGAGCAGAACGCGGTTACCCAGCGGAGTCGGATCGAGCGCGATCGTCGACCGTTGCGCGAGTTCGTACAACTGATTCTCATCATCCAGAGGAACGTCAGACTCGAGTGCCTTCGCACCCAGGGCCCGGTACATCGCTCCCGTCTCGAGATTCACGTAGCCCAGTTTGCGCGCCAGGTGCTGTGCGATGGTGCTTTTCCCAGAGCCCGCAGGCCCGTCGATCGCAATAATGAGCTTCGTGCGGGCCTCGGTCATGGAACTCGCACTCCCGGACGCGGCCGTCGCGCGATCGGCTGCTTACGCTTCAAGGCCGCTTTCTCCATCGCGTGCAGCCGGGCAGCAGGGATCAGCATTGAGCGGTTGCCGACCTGGGTCATGCGGAAGTCCGGTGTGGTCAACAGGGCGCTAATCGCGTCCTTCACCTTGGCGCGGCTCACAAACTTCGAAAAGAAATATTCCACATCGGCCGGTTCCGCGGCGATGACGGCTTCCACGTACTTTGACACCAAGGCGGAGAGTGCCGTCGGCAATGGCGTGTCGAGTCCTTGACGCACAGGTTCCGGCGCCCAGCGCAAGAGAACATCCCAAAATGCGCCTTCGTCGGAACGATAGTCCACGCGCGTGATCCGCAGCCGCGACCACAGTTCGTGCAGTGCCCGGTCCAGGGCTGCGTCCGTCAGTTCACCGCCCAGCTTGCGTCGAAGCCTTTGTTTTGACCGCGCACCCAGTCTTTTCAAGACATCGAAGAGGTCGCGCGCGAGCGGCGAATACGCCGATGGCGTCCCCGGCTGCGGCATCGTGCGCGGTGCGGGATCGCCGACGAGCGCGTAAAAATACGGAAACGCCGACGCGGAAATCAGGCAATTGTTTCCCTCCTCTCCATCGCCAAGCACGTTTGCCTCGAACGCCGATTTCTCGCGCAGCAGACGCACCATCAACTCGGTTGCGTCTTTCGCCAGGGGATCGGCAAACGCCTTCTGCCAAGTCGGAAGATTCTCGTCCGTGCCGGCGTAGGCTCCCATGAAACTGGGCATCAGCAGAGGCGTTTGCGTCGGATACATGGGACAGATCCCGACCGACTCGATGAATGCACGCGCCGCCTCGCCGGTCCGAATGGGTTGGCCTGTGAGGTGCCACTTCTCGCGTCGCAGTTCCTGGAGTTCGGTAAGGTTCATTTGTCAGTGTGGGACAGGCATTCTTGCCTGTCGTCAAATTCTCTTGAATGCCTTCTGAATATCTTTCAATGAATAACGTAACACGACGGGCCGCCCGTGCGGGCAGGTCATAGGCGCGTCAGTCGTGGCCAACTCTTTCAGCAGCCACTCCATTTTGTTCTGCTCCAGCGGCATATTGACCTTGATCGCGGCGTGGCACGCGATGGATGCGGCGATGCGGGCACGAATCACCTCCATGTTCAGCACCTGCTCCTCGCGCTCGAACTGGTCGAGGATCTCGTGCAGCATGTGTTCGATCTGCGTGGCTTCCACTCCGGCGGGCGCGGTCTTGATGGCGATGGTGCGCGAGCCGAACGGCTCGACTTCAAAACCGTTGCGATGCAGTTCGCCGCTGAGCTCAACGAAGACTGCCTGCTGCCCGGGCGTCAGTTCCACGATCAGAGGCATCAGCAACCGCTGGCTCTCGACTCTCTCCGCGGCACGCTGCCGCAAGACCTTCTCGAACAGCACTCGCTCGTGGGCGACGTGCTGATCGATGATCCAAAGCCCCTCGTGGTTGACGGCAAGAATGAACGACTCGCGTATCTGTCCCAGCGGCTTGAGAGATGCAATCAACAGCGAGTTATCCGATGGTGGCTCGAGGTTGCCTTCGTCGTCGAGTACTGGCGAACAATTGTCGGCGTGTTCCGGTGCGACGATGTGCGAGCCGAAGGTCTGCGGAGCAAATCGCGCCACCGGGAGGCCGGCATTGGCGTCAATGCGGATCGCCTGCTCGTGATCGAAGCTAAGGCCCCGGTTGAAGACCGGATCGCTCGCCGGCTGAAGCGCAAAGTCGTTGGTGCCCCACATCTGCCCGTCTTTGGCAGATGTGGTGAGGTCACCTGCCGCGGGTCTCGCTAACGTCGCCGATGCTTTCGGCGAAGCGTGAATTTCATCCGCGAACTTCGGGATCGGCCGCGCTTTCATCAGGGCCGCGCGAATCGAGTCGCGCACGAAATCGTGCACCGTGGATTGCTGGCGGAAGCGCACCTCGGTCTTCGACGGATGAACATTCACGTCCACCTCCCCCGTCGGCATCTCCATGAACAACAGCACCACCGGAAAAACTGTCGGCGGCAGAATGTTCCGGTAGGCCTCGGTCATCGCGTGCTGGATGAGGCGGTCGCGGATGAGGCGCCCGTTGACAAAAATGAAGATGGAATTGCGGTTCAGCTTTTGAATTTCGGGCTTCGAGACGAATCCGTACAAACGCAACTCGCCAGGTTCCACCGGTTCCGGATCTTCTTCCTTCCGCAACTTCTCGCGCAACCACGGTGGCGGCTGCGGCAGGCCCACGCGTTGCAGCTCCACCCGCGCGGCTACGGGGATCAGTTGGTCGAGCGTGTCTTTGCCGAAAATCTGGTATATGCGTTGCGAATGGTCGCTCACCGGTGGCGCGATCAGCATGGCGTTGGTTGCCGAGTGCAGTTCGAAGTGCATCTCCGGATGCGCGAGCGCGTAATGCGTGACCAGTGAAGCAATATGAGACAGTTCGGTAGATTCGGCTTTCAGGAATTTTCTGCGCGCTGGAATGTTATAGAAGAGGTCGCGCACGGTGATCGAGGTCCCGAGCGGCAGGCCGGCATCTTCGACGGTTTGAATTTTTCCGCCGTTGATCTCGACGACGGTGCCGGCTGCGTCCTCGGGAGCGCGGGTTTCCAGGCGCAGGCGGGAAACAGAAGCGATCGACGGCAGGGCTTCGCCGCGGAAACCGAGCGTCCCGATCGTCAGTAGGTCTTCAGCGTTGCGAATTTTGGAGGTCGCGTGGCGCTCGAAGGCCAACAGCGCGTCGTCCCGCACCATGCCGCAGCCGTCGTCGATGATCTGGATGAGTTTCTTGCCTCCGGCCTCCACGTTCAGGCGGATGCGCTTGGACCCGGCGTCGAGCGAGTTTTCCAGCAGTTCCTTGACGACGGACGCAGGGCGCTCCACCACCTCGCCGGCGGCGATCTTGTTGGCGACATTCTCGGAGAGAACGTGGATGCGGCCCATGCAAGTGATTGTAAATGGAAGGTTATTTCAGGTTATCGAAAGGTAGCCACCCGGAATTGCCAAAAAGCTGTCACAATAGTAAGAGCATTGAGCACTAATGGAGAAGCTACATGTTTGAAGGTTTGTTTCAACCGATGCACCTGCTGGTGATCCTCGGCATCGCGTTGCTGGTTTTCGGCCCCAAGAAATTGCCCGAGCTCGGCAAGGGCCTCGGCGACGGCATCCGCGGATTCAAGGATGCGATGAAGGATCCCGAGAAGCCAACCGAAGCGAAGAAGACCGAAACCACCGAAGCGAAATAGGCGGTGATGGTGTCTGCCATCACCTCGCTGGCGGACTTGGTCAAGCGCTCCGCCCGTGACCTCGGCTTCGACCTCGCCGGCATCGCCCCCGCACAGGACTTCGGAGAACTCGACTACTTCCCGCAGTGGATCGAAGAACACCGCCACGGCGACATGCGGTATCTCGAGACGCGCTCCGACAGCGGAGAACTCAAGCGCAAATCGATCCGTGTTGCGGCACCGTGGGCAAAGTCGGTCATCGTCTGCGCGCTGAACTACAACACAGCACAACCTTATTCAACGCAGTCGGAAGACAAGTCCAAAGGTTGGATTTCCCGCTATGCGTGGGGACAGCGCGACTACCACGACGTGATCCTGCCGAAACTGCGGGCGCTGGAAGAAAAATTAAAAAATGAAATCGGCGATGAGAGTACGGCACGGCTGAAGCCGCGCCCTTTCAAAGAAGACTCTTTCGATAAAGAAGTTCGCTTGTGGTCGTACGTTGATACCGGCCCGGTGATCGAGCGGGTGCTCGCCAAGTACGCCGGCATTGGCTGGATCGCCAAGAATACCTGCATTATCAACCAGGAACTGGGCTCTTGGCTCTTCCTCGGCGTGATTCTGACGTCGCTCGAACTCACGCCCGATCTTCCTCCGCCAGACCGTTGCGGAACCTGCACCCGCTGTCTCGAAGCCTGCCCGACCGACGCCTTCATCGATGCTTACAAACTCGACGCCTCAAAGTGCATTTCTTACCTGACCATCGAGAAGCGTGGCGACATTCCCGAAGCACTGCGCGAAGGCATAGGCCGTCACGTCTTCGGGTGCGACATCTGCCAGGACGTGTGCCCGTGGAACCGGGAGGCGGCAGTCACGGCCTTGCCTGATTTCCAGCCGCGTTTCCGCGGACAGGAATGTCCGCCCCACACACTGGTCAATCCCGACCTCGAGTGGCTCGCGACCATCTCGGAAGAAGACTTCCGCCAGGCCTTTCGCGGATCGCCCGTGAAGCGAACAAAGCGGGCAGGAATTCGCCGCAACGCGATCATCGCGATCGGCAACAGCGCCGACCAGCGCTTCCTGCAACTGCTGCGCGAATTGGAAACCGACCCTGACCCGACCGTCGCTTTCGCCGCCCGCTGGGCTCGCTGTCGGATCGAGGCGTAACTCCGTTACACTCGAGAGCAGAAATTACACTTGCCCTTAACAATCCTGAATTCCTAAACACCGGAAACCCAAGAGCTTACGTGTTGGCATGGCGGGTGCAATGGTGATGGGTGCGGTCGCTTGGATGGCACTCTTCGAACACGGTGGTCGGTTTCCCGCCGTTCGAGCTCGACCGCCAATCGCCGGCCCTGCCCCGGACCGGCGACAGAGTTTTCTCAACCCCGTAAACGTTGGCCTCCTGGGCTCCCTCCCAGGAGGCCGTTTTTGTTGGGGGACTTTGTGGGACCGGGCGCCCTCGCCCGGTCGAGTCGAGCGCAGCTCGACTACGTGCTAGCATTCTGCATCCGAGGGCATTATGGGCCGCACCGGATCGCGTCTCCTTCTCATCTTGATCCTCTTCTCCTTGCCGTGCCTGGCGGCGACCGGTTCGTGGGTTGAGGTCCGCTCGCAGCACTTTTCTGTCATCACCGACGCCGGCGAGCGCAACGGGACGGAAGTCGCGCAGCGCTTCGAGCAAATGCGCGGCATATTCGGATCCATGTTCCACAAGCCGAAGCTGAACCTGCCCGTGCCCCTGCAGATCGTGGCGTTCCAATCCAGCGACGAGTTTTCGAAGTACTGTCCGCTCTGGAAAGGCAAGCCGGTTTCGCTGGTCGGGTTCTACCAGGGATCCGAAGACCGGGACTTCATCGGCATTGACCTGTCGTCGCACGATCCCTACGGCACAGTTTTCCACGAGTACGCCCACCTGCTTCTGCGCAGCAGCTTTCCGCTGATGCCGCTCTGGTTCGAAGAAGGCTTCGCCGAATACTTCGCCGCCATGCAAGTGAAGGGCAAAGACGTGGAATATGGCGCCCTCGCCGACCAGCACGTGCCGCTCCTCAAGAGCAACACCTGGATGCCGATCACCGCGCTGTTCAGCGTCGAGCGTAACTCCGACGTGTACAACGAGAACGACCGCCGCTCCATGTTTTACGCTGAGTCGTGGCTCGCCGTGCAATACCTGCTGGCGAACGACCGCCTGATGGATGCCTTCAAGTATCTGCAGTTGACGCAAATCCAGCACGTTCCGGTGCCCGACGCGGTGAAACAGGCGTTCGGCGTTGACGTCGTCAACTTCGAGAAAAACCTGCACCAGTACCTTTCGCAACCAGCGCAACCGCAGCATATGGTGTTGCCCGAACTCAATGACGAGCCATACCGCACGAACAAGCTGAGTACGGCCAACGCCAAGGCGATTCTGGCCGACATGCACGCGCACTCGGAGGCCTACGTTGGCGAAGCGATGTCGGAGCTGCAGGAGATCCTCGGCGCGGACCCGGGCAACGAGATCGCCAACCGCGCGCTGGGCTATCTCTACATCCGCAAGGGCGAGTTCGACAGTGCGGCAGCGGCGTTCAAGAAGGCCTTGGCGGCCAACGATTCCGACCCACAGGCTCACTATCTCGTCGCTTACCTCATCAATCGCAAGGCCATGAAAGACGGCCGTCCGCCGGCCGATCCAATGCAGATGCGCCAGGAACTGGAGCGGGCCCTCCAACTCGATCCCTCGCTCGCCGACGCGCACAACCTGCTCGCCTACGCACTCGCGGCCGACAACAAGATGGAGATGGCAATCGCCGAAGAGAAGAAAGCGATCGAACTGAACCCCAGCGCAGAAATGTACCAGGCGAACTTGGCGCATATTTACCTGCAATCGGACCGTCTTGATGACGCCGAAGGCATTCTTAGGCGGCTGCAGGTCAGCAGCGATCCTAAAATTCGTGACAACGCTACCCAGAACCTCGCTGCGCTGAAGGCGAACCGCGAGACCGCCAAGGAGACGAAGCACGCCAAGGAAATGGGCTATACGGACCCAACCGATCCGAAATGGAAGATGCCGGCGGACCTGAAAGACACCGAGGCCGCCACCGAGCAGGGCCCTGCGATTGACAATCGCAAGACCCTCTACATGTACGCGCAGCTGGTTTCGATCGATTGCAGCCAGAACCCGATCGCGATCCTCACCGTCCGCAAAGGCCCAAAACTGATGAAACTACGCACCGAGGACTACAAAAAGCTGCTGATCATGAGTAGCGATCAGTTTTCGTGCGGCTGGCGCGACCGCAAGATCCTGGTGAACTACAAGCCAGGCGGGAAGAACGATGGCGACCTCGTAACGCTTGAGTTGCAGGCGGAAAAGTAAGCCGCAGCAGTCTTTCGTTCTTCGAACGCGTTCGATCGACGCACGAGCTTCGCACTACTGAACCCATCTTTCGATGTTGACATCCATGTCAACTATCACCTAAGTCCTTAAGATTTAACTGGTGTGCACGGCAGTTACCGTTTTAACGTTAAAAGTCCTTGCTTTGCAGGTGAGACTCTGAATATCATCCCACGATTGCTGCCCTAGATTCAGGTCAGCTTGACCGGCTGTTTGGGCCGGTGGACTTGGGTGGATGTTTCGGTATTACGCAGTCGCGTCTGTCGCAAAGATTCGGGCTCTCCGTGTTGCTCCGTAAGCCCTACGGCGGCAACGGAGGGCCTTTTCATTTGCAGGAAAGACTTCGGAACCGGCAGAAACCTGGCTATGTGGTAGATCCCCAGTACGCGTGAGAGGAACATGCGGCAGGGGCCCAGAAACACTCATTGCAGAGGCGAAAGGAGTACGTTGTGAGAGAAAGAGGTACTGTGAAATGGTTTAATGGAGCCAAAGGTTATGGCTTCATTCAGCGTTCGACGGGGGAAGACGTTTTCGTCCACTACTCAGCCATCCAGGAGAACGGTTACCGTTCCTTGAACGAAGGCGAGACGGTGGAATTCGACCTTCTGAAGGGCCCCAAGGGCTACCAGGCGGCCAACGTCGCCCGGGTTTAGTTCGGTTCCGGGTTAAAAAATCAGCCCCTCCCGCAAGGGAGGGGTTGTTTTTTTATGGACGAAGTTCGAACGACGATGGACGAAGTGAAAGCGTAGCTTCTGCAGTCCTTTGTTCACTATCTCGTTACTAGCCAAAGCTGCTAAAACAGGGGGGTACCCCCTATGCCTCTCCCTGGAATCAACGGTTTACAGGGGTATTGTTCTGGAAAGTGTCCTCTAATCAGAGCGATAGCGCTTAATATCCGGCAATCAGTGACTTGGAAAGAAAAACTTCAAGTAAACAGATTTCGGAGGTGTTAACTGCCAAGGTATCTCTTGCCAGCCAGGCATCCGGAACTCGCCGTGCTATGGAGTTGTCAAAGATCGTTCTTGAGCGCGAAGCCTGGGCCCAGCGCAGGAGTGCAGTACGCCTGCTATTTCTCCCTACTTCCAGACTAGCAAATTCAGAGTACCTCGGCGCTGGAGGAAGGGGCCGCCAAAATCTTCGTAACGCAAGGGTTACAGGCGGCGAAAATTAAATGTCTTGACAGGAAATTGTGGACATAAAGGTCAAGAATCCAGTTTCCCGAAATGGGAAAGAATGGTGGATGAATCACGGAAGAGATGGGGAACGACAAGGGTATTTTGTGCCGCACAGTTGCCGTTTCGGATAGGCAGTGGGAAACGCTGATACGAACGTAAGGGACGATGATACTTTTCGATCCATGCCGCGCTCGATAACGTCTCAGTTTCAAAAGAAGCGCTTGGGAAAAAGGGGTTTCTTGTGCGCAAGGTAAAGGAGGAAGGAGACACCGATACCGATGATGATAGCTCCGAGAAGAAACCCAAGCCCGAGGTCCAGGCCAACTACTCCCAGCACCACAATTCCGATGGCGGCAACGATTGCGCCAAACTCTCCGTCTACCCTTGGAACCCTGAACGGACCTGGGTGTGGCAGCGGTGTGTTGTGATCCTTCACAACCCGATTATCCCACTTTAGCCAGCCAACAGCGTTACTATTCATAACTCCCGATACCACCAACTATCTCAGTCTGACGTGACGATGGCACTTTTCGAGCCATGCCGTCTTGTGATGAGATACGGAGTGGGAAACGCTGTTCACGACAGTTATCTGGATTTTCCAACAGAAGAGAGTTAGTTTCCTACGTGTGAAATACGCATTTTTGTTGGCGTCCTTAGCACTTATCGCGATTCCGTGTGCCTTGTGTCAGCAAAAGCATTCGCCCGATGCGGGTCTCAAAGTCGCCGCTGCTGTGGCCCCGGATTGGCCGGACGATCAACTTGTAGTCGGGAAATCAGAAGTTCACGTCACCGTCACGGTGGATGGCGGGTATGGCAACGTCATAAACGCACAGTCGAAAGAACCTTCTTCCAAGTTCTCCGAACCGAGCATGAGTGCTGCAAAACTGTGGAAGTTCTTCCCGTCGAAACCTAACGCGAAACAGACTCTTACATTCGTATTTGAGGTTTTCTCCAAGAATGACCGCACGCGCAAATCGAGTACAACATTCATTCCGCCGTACAAAGTAGTGATTGAACGTTCCGAAAAATGATTACTGTCGTGAAATCCGCTTACCACTCACAATCCTGAATTGGGGCGCCGATGTTTCTAGTTGCACAAGTCTTTGCAGTCATCCTTCTTGGGATTTCGCTACTGGGATGGACTCTTGATTTTGTGACTCGTCTCGTGAAGCGGAGGCGAAAACAGAGAGTACCGTCCGTCGATAGATAGCGGAAAATCGCGTTTCGTCTAGTAATCCCCTCAAACGTGACCGACTCCCTTGCGCAAAAAGTTAGTCTGTTCTATTAAGGCTCACATGGACGATGGGATCTGGTCGGAAGTCGGGAAAATTGTTCTGATGATCGGAGCCTTGGCCGGGTACATTTACTACAAACGAAAAGCTGACTGGAGCCTGTTGGAATCGGGTAGGAAGAGGCGATCAAGAGCCGTGACCACAATCGAAGTGAGCGTCCTCATCGGCCTGTTGCTCTTCATCTTTTTTGTCATGCCGAAACTCCCAATGAAATAGGTGTTGTGAAATCCCGATACCACTCACAAACCATGACTACAGAACTAGGTGACATTATTGCAACTCGGCGTTTGTATTTGGTGGATGATCCCGAAACTCAGGTCGTGGTGAACATCGGTAAACCGCGACCCACACCACAGCACGACGATTTTTTCTGCACCCTGCAAGTAACGGGAATCGGCGACGAACGTGTGGATGCCATCTACGGGATTGACAGTATTCAAGCGTTGCTGCTGACCTTGAAGTACGCAGGAGCCACTCTGGTCAGGCTCAACAAAATGGTCGGCGGAAGATTGCGTTGGGAGTGTGACGAAGGCGGCGGGTTTGGTTTCCCGGAGCTTTAGGTGTTGGGAAATCGCGATACCACTCGCTATCTCACGATGACGTGACGACGGCACTTTTCGAGCCATGCCGTCCTGTGCTGAGATATGGAGTGGGAAACGCCGCTGTTATCGCCAGCAACCCTTGAAAAACGCCGATGCTGTCGTAAGCTATGCGCCTGAAAAGTATCGCCGGTAAGTTCGCGCTGTTGTGGATCGTTCTTTATATCGCTCTCAGCCTCCTATTTCCTAACGTCAACGTTAGTAACCGTATGTTTGCAGTAATCTGCGTTGTTTTGGTTATTGGAGCGGTTCTAGTGGTGGGTGGCACAATCCGTAAGAACCGTTGGGGCATCAACCTCGAACAAGTCGACTGTCCACGTTGCAAGCAGCCGATGCCTCAAGTTCGCAAACCGGCGTCAGTCTCTCAGGCACTCTGGGGTGGTGGTACGTGCCAACAATGCGGATGCGAGGTCGATAAATGGGGTCGGGAGATCGTCTCCGCGTGATTGCTGTCGTGAAATCCGGTTATCACTCCCAATCGTAAGTAGCTGATATGTTCGTGATCGACGACCAAACTCACTGCGAACCGCAAGAAGGGAAGTTCCGCACGCGAGCAGAGGCAATCGCGGAATTGGAACGCAGGGCATTAATTCCTTGGAACGAGAAGCCTGATCTTGCGCCTTGCACCAGTTGGCGGACGTGTGGCCGACGCTATGTGGTCATAGAGTGTGACAACAACGGAGATCAACTATCCCGCGAGTTCGTACTTGCCATTTCTGCGAAGGGCGTGGAGTGGGGTCAACGATAACTCTGAACTTTCCTCAGAGATAGATGGCGGGAAATCGCGATATCGCTCAGTATCTCAGGATGAAGTGAAGGGGCACTTTTCCACCCATGCGCTCTCGTCGTGTACCATGCTGCCTGGCATGACCCAGTTTGGTGGTCAGGCGAAAGACCTCGGGCCAAAAAAAGCCCGGCGCTCGCGCCAGGCTTTTCCTAACCACTAACCACTAACCACTTTTCTACCCCTGATCCGAACTTGCCTTCCGGATCTCGATGCTGCCGTGCTGGCTGTTGACCTTCACGGTCGGGCCGCCGCTGCCGACGGAGCCGCTTACTCTCTTTTCGCCGTTGTTGTCTTCGACGCGCAGGTTGTTGAAGTCGGAGTTGAAATCGCCGGTCTTGGTGTGTATATCGACCACGAAGCCGGTGCGGTCGGGAACCACCACGTGGACGTCACCGGTTTCGTTGCTGATGTCGATCGGTCCCAGCTTCTTGCTGTGGACTTCGACGTTGCCGTTGGAGTCTTCGACGCGCAGTTCGCCGGAGAGGTCGTCGAGGTGAATATCGGTGGACTTGGTCATGAGCCGAACCGGCCCGGTGAGGCTGTTGGCGCGCAGGTCGCCGGGGTTCATGCTGAAGTCGCCATCAAGCTTCGCCATTTGCAGTTCGGTGCGCGACGAGTGGAAGGTGAAGCCCTTGGCCAGCTTCGACAACTGCATGTCGCCGTAGAAGTCGCCGGTGAGCTTTACCTCGCCGGAGACGTCGGCGATGCTGGAGTCGTCGACCTGGCCGCTCATCGTAACGTTGCCGGTAATGCGCGCGAGATGGACGTCGCCCTTGTTGCGCTGGTCGGCCTCGACGTCGCCCTTGATGTCCTCGACGGTGATGGAGCCCTTCGCGTCGGTCGCCTTAACGTTTGCGTTACGATCGCGGACGGTGATGTCGCCCTTGCGGGTGGAAACCTCGACCGCGACGTTGTGCGGCACCCAGATCTGCAGGTCGCTGCGCACGTTGAAGTGGGCGCCGGCGCCGGTGGTATTGGCGCTCACGGTGACGGTATTGCCCTCGGTGTTGATGGTTGGCTGCGTCTGGCTGTCGTACTTGCTGGCGTCGGCGCTTTCGTCGGCGCGGATCTTCTTGGCGGCGTCAACCTTGATCTTGTTCTCGTCCCAGGTATTGATGGTCACGTCGCCCGCATCGCTGAGCACGCGCAAGGTAGCGTTATTCGACGGAAGATCTTTTTCGACCGAATTGTTGAACTGGTGGGTCTCGCCTCCGAACATGTCTTCGAAGGGATTGTCGCCGTCAACCTGGATGTTCTCGCCCCACTGCTGCCAGTCCACCTTGTCCCAACCGGTGAAGCCGAGGCCGACGAAGATCAGGATGATGAGCAGGAAGATGCTGCCGCCGCCCATGCGGCGCGTCGGGTAGCCACTCTGCTGGTCGCTGTAGTATTCCGCCAAACGAATGACGCCCCACAGGATCAGCAACAGGGGCCACCAGTGCGCGAACCAGTGGCGCAAGGTGCTGGCCTCAACGATGTGCGAGGTTCCCAGCAGGAAGAGCACGCCGATCGCAATCAGGATGAGCGGCCCGGTGAGCGAACGCCGCCGCACCGGGACGGGAACCATCGGCGGAGGAGGTGTCACGGGGCTAGCCATGGGACACCTGCCCGGGGTCTGAATTCGCGGGCGGCTGAGCCGCGGGCTGCACTGGAATCACCGGATAGTTCGGATACGCAACGTAGCCGGTCAAGTGACCCTGCGTGGAAGCGTGGGTCTGCAACACCATCACCACGCCGATCACGATCAACAGCGCCGGCCAGGTGTCGCCGAAATCGAAGCGCGTGAACTCTCCGAGGAGAAACAGCACGCCGAGGGTAATCAAGATCGCCGGAGCCATGAACCCACGCGTACGGCAACGTTCGCAACTGCACCCATTCACATAGTGGCTCATAGTGCCTCCTATTGCTGCTCCGGGGGAGTTTGAGAAGTCGCCGAGGTGCTGGCCGTAGGCGCGGGCTGCGGTGCACCAAAGCGCCGCAGGAAGAGCCATACGCCCAGGCCGATCAGGATCAGCGGCCACATGCGGCCGATCCAATGGAAGTGCCACAAGCCCATCGTGTTGAGCAGGAACAGCACGCCCAAGCCGATAAGGACAACCGCGCCGACGGGGCTGGGTTGACGATTCTCGACCGGAGGCGGTACATAGACCGGAATGATCGGCGTGCCGCCGTACGGGTTAGCAACAGGTGCGATCGGCGCGCCACCAAGGGGTTCGACCGCATGCGTGCCGCTGCCGAAGGTGCGTTCGATGCCGAACGGATCGGGGAGGGGCAGACCGTATAGCTTGGCGCGCGCGGTTTTCGCGGCGTCAATCACCTGGTAGATGACCCAGAACGCGATGCCGAGGCCAAACAAGCCACTGACATGATCGGCCAGGACGATGAGGCCGGCGAAGACGCCGACATGAATAAGTCCCTTTATGAATTGGCCGTTATACATGGCGCCGACACCGGGAATGAAGCCCAGCAGGGCAGCCAGGACGGGGCTACCGCCGCCGACGGGCGCGACCGCTACCGGCACCGCGCCACTCACGCGGTGCGCAAGGCAGTCCTCGCAGTAGATGACTCCATGAACGGTGCGCTGGCAGTTCGCGCACATCGCCTTGCCGCAGGTGCGGCAAAAAGCCGTTGCTTGCGTATCAGGATGAACCGTGCAGTTCATATTTCTCTCCTCGTGGGCACGGACCGGTAGTCAACCAAATCGCACTCGTGACAGCTCGCTAGCACGTTTCGCGAATCGTCAAAGCTGTAATTCTGGTAGTTTTGCTGCTGCTCCGGTTCGTTGCCCTGCTTCTTGTTCTTCTGATCCTTGTTTTGATCAGGCTTGTCCGGGGTGGGAGTGGTGAGATTCCGCAACGCGCGAACGCGCGCCTGGAATTCGTACACGAGGCGGATGTTCTCGTAGTACTTCACCAATCGCCCGGTGGTTTCGTAATAACTGTGCACGATGGCGCTGGGACGGAGGTCGGCTGCTTTGATACTGCTTACTTTCACGCCGATTACGTTCAGCACCAGGGTGATCGAGAAGAACGCCATCCCGAACGACATCGCAAAGCGCGGCTGCATGACCGTGCGCCACGTGGAGTGGAACTTGGGCACGAAGAATTCGTGCATCCGTTCCGCCCAGCTCAAATGGACTTCGGCTTTCGCCTTGGCCTGCACTCCCGATGTCGCCAGCAGCACCCGCTCGGCGAAACCCGCCGGGGGATCCAGCTCGGGCAGCGCCTGCAGGAAGTTCATGCCTGCCTCTGCTTCCGCGAACATCTCGGCGCAGGCCGCGCACCCGGACTTGTGCAGGTTGAAGCGGACCAGCTTCGGTCCGCCGAGCACGCCGTCCAGAGCGTCGGTCAGCAGGGCATCGAACTCTGAGCACTGCATTCCGGGTTGGAGTTCTTCTGCCATTACGTCACCTGCCTATAAGTACGTTGGAGGATCTTCGCAAGTTCCATCCGACCACGATTAATTCTTGACTTTACAGTGCCTTCCGGGACTTTTAACGCTGAGGCAATCTCTTTGTAGTCCATATCCTGCAGATCGCGCAGGATGACGGCTTCCCGCAGCTCGGGACTGAGCTTCTGGATGGCTTTTTGCACCATTTCCTGGGTCTGGCGGCGCTGGATCCGGTCGTCGGCCGAGGGAGCCGTATCCTGGATCCGGTCGCCCAAAGTGGCGGAATCTTCCTCTTCCCCCAACCCGGCGTCAAGGGAATCGGTGGCCCGGTCCTGCTTGGTCTTGCGGAAATGGTCGACCAGCAGGTTGCGGGTCATGGTGGTGATCCAGGTGGTAAAAGCGCCTTTTTCGGGGTCAAAACTGGCCAAAGTGCGGTACATCTTGATGAAAACTTCCTGCGCGAGGTCGTCGGCGTTGTCGGCGGATCCCGTAAACCTATAACAAATGTTATAGATACGGCGACTATGGGTGCGGACGATCTCTTCCCAGGCTTCGGCGTCCCCGGCGATACACCGGCGCACTAAGGCCACGACAACCTGGGTGTCGTCCACCCGAAGCCCCCTTGGGAAATCCCCCAGCTGTTGTAGAACGGCGGTAGCCACCGTCAGGTTCTACGCAGGACTGGGACGAAAAGTTCAACTTGCTGAAACGACAGGGGATTGTATCAGCGTGGGACGAAGAGGGAAGTGATAGAAGCGCGAACTGGAGAGGTTTTTCGCCGGATTTGGCCTGAAATGGGAATGGGAACGAAAGTTCGTCAGAATTTCAGTTCATCAGTCTGTCTCAGGTCGAACCGAGTTTCTACTTTGCGTTGGCGCACAGCTTCCAGAGGGCGTTGGCTTCGTCGAAGCGGCGGGACATTTTTTCGCCGCTGCTGTTTTGTTCGCAGAGAGTCTCCGGGTCCCACTCGCTGCGATCAACGGCGAAGAAGTCGCCGCCGTAGACGTGCAGGGCGCCGGTGAGACGCGGGATGGGGTTGATGACGGAGTGGATGATGTCGTGCCCGAGCGGGAAGGCGTCGCGTTCCGAGAGGGCTTTGGCGCCGGCGGCTTCGATGTTCGCGGGATTCTCGCCGACGCGGCGCCAGAAGATATTGTCCTCGCGCCCGGTGTAGATGCCGATGACGGCCCACATCTTGTGATTGTGCGGGAGGAGGTTCATGCGCGGAGCCCAGACGACGTTCAGGATGGTGAGTTCGGGCGAGCGATAAAGAGGGACCATGGCGCCCTGGGTGGGTTCGCCGACGTTTTTGAGAACTTCGTTGGGGTTTGCCACGGCGCGGGCGACGACCTCGCGGACGAATTTATGAGATGGATCGTCGCGAACAGCTTGCTGGCAGTCGGCGATGAACTGGTCGAGGTCGAAGGGCATGGCGGACCTCCGGAGGGGAAAGATAGCACGGAAGGCAGCTTTCGGGCGTGCCTACGGCACGCGGTCGTCTGGTCTCCCATCGACCCGGCGATAAATCGCCGGGCTATTCTCGGTCGCGCCTACGGCGCGAAGCTCACGATGTGTGAGAGTTAGAAGTCTTGCCCCTTCCGCGCGGCGGTCGATGATTCGCTCCACCGCCAGCATCAGGAGCAAAACCAGCAAGCCGAGAGCGCGGACTTCCCAGCGCGTGGCGGGGATGATTCCGTAAAGGACGCCGATGAGGGAGATGAGCGGGCGCGCGGCGGTCATGGGTCCGAAGATGAGGACGCTGGTGGCGCTGCGGATGTCGACCGACGGTGCGGCGCGGACGATGAACGAGGAGAGGATGAGGATGGTGTAGGGGATGTAGACCCGTAGCATTCGTTGGGCGGCGTTTTCGAGATCGAGCAGCAGGCCGGGGCGATCGGGAGCGAAATGCAAAACGATGAGGAGCGCGAGGCCGGAGATGACTGAGGCGGCTTGCGCCCAGAGGGCGCCTTCGGCCATCCACTTGAAGTAGTACCTGCGTTTGTTGATGAGGCCGCTGCGTCCGGCGGCGGAGCGGTTGCCGCAGAGTGCGCCGTCGAGGGTCGCGAGCAGATAGAGCGCGAAGAGGATCATCGCAGCTCTCCGAGACGCCCGGCGCGCAGGCCGAGGGCGCGGCGGAAATCGGCAACGAGTTGCGGGCGAAGGCCGGCGAGCGTGTGGAAGATGCGCGGGATGGGTGTTCCCCAGATCCTGGTGCCATACATGCCGATGGCGAAACCCGGCGCGCCGGCGCGCGCCGCTTCGCAGAGGGTTTGCGCGGTGTGGGCGCGCACGGTGGAAAGCACGCCGTCGTGTTGCGCGAGCGCGGTTCGCATGCGGATGCGGTGCCAGAACCAGGAGCCGAGCGGGGCGAGGAGTCCGGGCTGGAAGTCGTAGTGGAAGAATGCCTGGGCTTCGGGTTGTTCGTGGCGGGCGAAGAAGGCGCGCAGGGCATCTCCGCGAAAGTGGTGAATAACGCCGGTGGTAAGAAAGATGTGAGCGGGATGGTCGAGGCGAAAGGCGTCGGCGAGAAGAAAGCTGCAGTTGAGGTTCTCGAGATGGGCAAGGCGCTGGGTTTCGGCGATGAGTGCGGGATTGAAATCTACGCCGATGAGTTCGACGTCGGGACCGAAGCGGGCGCGGGCGGCGAGCCAGCGGATGACGTATCCGGAGCCGCAGCCGATGTCGACGATGCGGTAAGGCGGCTGGCGGCGCTCGCGGAGAACGCGCAGCAGAGGCGCGATGAGTTCCTTGACGCGCTGGCCATGCTGGAACTCTTCGGCCATGCGCTGCATTTCCGTGTGGGTGCGCACGTAGAGGGCGTCGACGGATGCAGGGTCGAGAATGCCGTCACGTGAAGGGATGGCCTCGACGACGCGCGCTGCCTGACGGTTTCCGAGAGAGATGAATTCATCGATTAACTTTTGCTTTACGACGGGAAGGCGCGCCAGGGTAACCGGGTCGACCTGGGTGATGAGGTCGGAAACTTCGGGGTCGGTGGCGCGCATCGATGGGGATGGTAGCAGAGTGAGTTGGTCAGAGCTTCATTCCTCTGGTGATACCCAGGTACCGTTGAAGGCGTAGGCGAGGACGCCTACGCGACAGCCGGCGAGTCGCCGGCGCTACATTCTCAAATGCCACTCAACCAAAGGAAGGTTGAATGGGGCACCATGCTCCGAACAACACCGGTGAAGCGGAAAGCACTAGCGTCAGATTGGGGTTGGGCGGGCGGTCGGATTGGGAGTGGTATCCGATTTTCCGCTACCTGTCGGAATCGAGTCGTCGGTAAACAGCTCCCGAATAACGAAATACGGATAAAAAGAAGACCACGAAAAGGATTGCGTTCGTTAACTCGAATCGGTGTAACCGGACGCCATCGTAGAGCAGCATCGAGCAGATCATGCCGAGAACAAACACGTCGATCATGAGCATCAGGAATACCGTACGAGCGGAAAGGTTCTCGAACAGGCGAATATCCCATCCACGATTCATGTGGTTTAACGACTCAAATAGTCTGCTCATGCCCGGATGATAAACAATCACTCTTTGGGTGGAAAAGTGCCACCGTCACATCAGCCTGAGATACGTTGTGACATCCCGATTTTTCGTTAGTTATCCGCCAGGGCACTGTTTCTGACAACACTTGCAGCGATAGTTCGATTCAATAAACCGCCAACGGAATAAGCAATAGCGCAATAAAGCGGGAGCGTGTAGATCACTTGATCTATGCAGCCGTTGCGAACTTGGCAAGCGGTGCCGAAAAAGTGAGCGAACCGAGAGGCGAATGCAGAATCAAAAACCGTGAACTTGTGCCAGCGAACGAAGACGACCATGAACAGCAGTGTCGGCAGTATCCAAACGAAAAGGACGACTGTATGGCGAAACTTGCGGTGCAGAATATACCCAAGCATCAATGCACAGAGCCACTGCAATGGAAAGAAGTGCGTCTCCGTTAACAAATGGTGCGCCGTTTGCATTCGTACCCAACTCAGCGCGTTGTGGGGAGCGGCGAAAGACTCGATAGTAACGAACGCGACAAGGAGCGGAACGCCAGCGGTGGAAAGTAACTGGTGACCGACGAACTGCGCGCCAATCAGCAATTTATGCATTTAGTAGAACCCGCAAGATTGTAGCCTCACAAATAGATGTTGATATCAGGGTTTCCCGCTCACTGTCTCAGCACAAGACGCCACGGATCGAAAAGTGCCGTCGTCACGTCAGCCTGAGATATGGAGTGTGATCGCGATTTCCGACAGCAATCCATTATTATTTCGGGGTGTCTATTGGGTTTCTCACTATCGCCAAGTACGTTTTGGCCGTCGCAGTCGCGATTCCTTCTGTGATTCTGATCTCGTTCTTGTCTGTTCTACCGTTCGCTAGTGGTGGCGGCCCCGGAGCCGGTATTCTTTGGTTCATCGTGTTCGTCGCTGAGGCAACCTTGCTAATACCCATCAGCCTTGGCCTTACCGCCGAGTGGATCGAACGAAGGGCTCAAAAACGATCTTTCAAATGGTCTAGGGCCCTTGGACGTTCAGCAGGCTTGTTACCCGCAATGTTGGCACCGCTGTACTGGATGACCAGCGTTGCGCCCTTTGTTGACAGCCGTCGCCCTCCGCATTGGGTCGCGAAGGAGTGCATCCTCTGCCTCATCACCGTTGCGTTCCTCTACCTATCGCTGCGGTTGCGCGTCGCTCGAAATAACACCGCATTCCCATAGACATGCGATTCGCACTGATCCGCGATTGTGAGTGATATGGGGATTTTTGCAGTAGCTATCTTCTCGAAAAGCGCGGGCCGTACTGTTTTTCAAATTCCAATACGACGGACAGTTCAGAGGACGAGAAACTGCGCACGATTCCTGCATTCGTCCACATCACTTCCCGGTGATCAGGCTTGGTCAACAGGACGGCTCTGCGGCCAACCCGTTCTCCGTTGCGATCTGTTTCGTCGCCCTGTTCGATGACTTCGTCAGCCCCCCGCAATTTCAACTCGAAGTAACGTGCCGCATCATCGCGTTTATCAAAGTCAGCCGAAGAGACTGATACTCCCGGACCGTCGGACGCCTTGTAAGACGTGAGAGCTAGATGACAGTCTGACCACCCTTGTGTTCGAAACCCCCTCTCCGTTGCCGCGTCGTCGACACCGTCAGCCATCATCGCGATCTCGAACTTCAAAGATTTTCGTTTAGCTGGATAGGCTGCGACAACAATAAGAAACATCGCGACAACAATGACTAGGTTTCTATTCGCCGGCGCTACATCAGCGGCCCAGGAATTTTTCTAACGCTTCCAAATCGGTTGCGGTCATGTCGGCGTAGCGTTTCGCGCGAACGGCATCGTTATGTTCGATCGCGTTTTGGGCTTTCGCGAGGTTGACCTTCATGCTCGCCTGGTGCGAGGCCATGTCGCCGCGGAGTCCGTAACCGGCGGCGGCTTGCTGGCGCTGGAGGTTGTCGAGGCTGCTGTTCACGGCCCCGGCACGAGCGGTGAGCTGGTCGATCTCATGCTCGATTTCGTCGAGGGCGGCGGCGTTTGCGGCAGCGGCGGAATTCTCGGAGGAGGCAGAAGCGGAGCCGGTGCTCTCGCCGGTTTCCTGCTTCAAGGTGCCTTTGCGGGCGACAAGCTTCTTCGGCTCGGCTTTGGGTTCAGGAACCACTGGTGGCTGAGGCGATTCCTGCTGCTTCTCTTCAACGACTGGCGTTGTGGGTTGCGGAGCTGGTGTCGGCGACATCGTCGGCGTGATCGTCTTGGTGACGACTGGGGTGTTCTCCGCAGAGACCGAGCCCTTGTTCTTGCTGGGCAGGTAAATTCCGGCTGCGACGAGAAGGGCAACAACGACCAGTCCTCCGAGGGCCATGTAGAGGCCGCGATTCCTGGACCCTTGTGTGGGCAGTGCGGGCATGGCTTTGCTTGGCGGAGTGATGGAGATCTGCGCAGGAGCTGTGGCTACGGCAGTCCTCGGTGCGGTGGGTTGCGCCGGTTTTATGTACGCTGCGGGCACGGCTCCGGAAGCGGTCACGGCACTGGGTGACACCACGACCGTTTTCGCGTCCTGCAAGTTTTGCGTAACGCTCTTGATGGCGTTGCGGAAGGCGTCGGCAGACTGGAACCGGTCGTCGGCTGATTTCGCGATGGAAGTAAGAATGATTTCATTCAGTCCGGCGGGAAGGCCGGGCTTCAAGTCCACCGGTGGGGTGGGCGTCTGCTGGATGTGGGCCGCCATGATGGAGAAGTTGCTGTCGCCGTGGAAGGGTTTCTCTCCGGTCACCATTTCGTAGAGCGAGATGCCGACGGAATAGAGATCGGAGCGCGCGTCGATGGAGGCGCCCTTCACCTGCTCGGGCGACATGTAGTTGATGGAGCCGAGGGTGGTGCCGGCGGCAGTGAGCTTGGCGGGTTCCTGGTCGGTGCGGGCGATGCCGAAATCCATGAGTTTCACGACGCCCTCGGGCGTCAGCATCATGTTGGCAGGCTTGATGTCGCGATGGATGATGCGCTGCTGGTGGGCGTAGCTGAGGGCGGAGAGGACCTGATCGGTGTAGTTCAGGGCATCGCTGACCGCGACGGGACCATCTTGCAGGCACGAGGAGAGCGTGCGGCCCTCGACGTATTCCATGATCATGACGAGCTGGTTGTTGATGGTTTGCGCGGTGTGGAGCGAGGCAATGTTCGGATGGTTGAGCGCGGCCAGCAGCTTGATTTCGCGCAGGAAGCGGGCGGCGACCTCTTCCTGGCCTTCGAGATCGGGGAGCAGGACCTTCATGGCCTCGATGCGGTCGGTGATGACGTTGCGCACGCGGTAGACGCGGCCCATGCCTCCGGCGCCGAGGACTCCCTGAATTTCGTAGTCGCCCATTAACTTTGTCGTTTCGTCAGCCATGTCCTGTGCTCCTGCTGGTGCAGTGAAGTGCCTGTCGCGTGAGGGGGAAGTCGGGATCGGTCGCCCGGTGAAAAGCGTCTCCGAAAGGCCTGCGAGATTATGATCTGGGCGGAGTTGGGGGTCAAGTTGGGAGGGGCCCTAACAGCGATTACGTGGAAGGGCGGCGGAGCTACGCTCCGCTTGAACGGACGATCACCCCAGCAAGCCGAAAGAAGGCTCGCTGGGGACCCCGATGCGAGGGCGCCCGTTCCGTTCCGCTCCGCACAATAGCCGAGCAACTTTTCGTTCCCAGGAATGTCTATAATCTGGAAGAACCTCCAACAAGCAACGCCGGACGGGAACAGAGCGTTTGCCCTACGATTCCGCCAACTCGAACGAGCAGCAACGCCGACGCCGACGCTTGATGGTGACGTTGCTGGCGATCCCGGCGTTCCTCGCTTTTACCTTCCTGTTTTCGCAGCAGGCATTCAACCTGGCTTTTCTGCGTCCCGATTCCAGCAGCCAGACGCTGGTTTTCGCGGCACTGTCGTCGCTGGTCTTCATCCTGTTTCTCGTTCTCTGCCTGATGATCGCCCGAGTGCTGCTGAAGCTGTTCGCGGACCGGCGCGTCGGGAAGATGGGCTCGAAGTTCCGGACCAAGCTGGTGCTGGGAGCATTGGTGCTGTCGTTTGGTCCGGTGCTGTTCCTGTTCCTGTTCGCCTACGGGCTGATGAACCGGTCGATTGACAAGTGGTTCTCGACGCCGGTGGAAGAGGTGCGGCGAGATACGTCGGCGGTATCGAGCACGCTGGCGGCGTACACGCTGGAGAATGCACGGGCGGAAGCGGTGTCGATCGCGCTGGCGCCGTCGACCGAGGAGTCGTTCAGGACGGGGAAGTTTGGTCCGATCATGGACGTGTTTCGCCGCCGGGAGGCTCCGCTACAGGGCGGGTTCGCGCTGGCGATGATGGACGGCGAACTGGAGGCGAGTTTCCAGATTCCGACGACGTGGCCGGTGATTGCCGAGAAGCTGCGGGTTTCGCAGGGGCGGTTGAGCCTACCGACGGCGATGGAACTGAACGGGCAGCAGTACCTGGTGGGATGGCAGGAAGTTGGTCCGCGCGGGTTGATCGTTGTCGTGATGCCGATGCCGCAGACGTTCACGCATGCCATCCAGCAGATGGAAGAGAGCCAGCGGAATTATCTGGACCTGGCGGCGCAGCGCAAGATGGTGCGGCGGACTTACATGCTGCTGCTGTTGCTACTGACGTCGGTGGTGTTGTTCGCGGCAACGTGGTTCGCCGTGTTCATGTCGAAATTCGTGACGACGCCCGTGGCGGCTCTCGCGGAGGGGACGCAGGAGATTTCGAGGGGAAATCTCGATTATCGAGTGGAAGTGCCGGCGACCGATGAGCTGGGCGAATTGGTGACTTCGTTCAACCTTATGGCTGAGGAGTTGAAGGGCAACCGGCAAAAGCTGGAGAGTTCGAGCCGCGATCTGGCGGAAGCGAACCAGCAGTTGGAGCAGCGCCGGCGGCAGATGGAGACGATCCTCGAAACGATTCCGACGGGCGTACTTTCGCTGGATGCGACCCTGCGGGTGACGCACGTGAATTACGCGCTGACGCGGTTATTCCGGCCGGACGCAAACGGCAACGGCGCGGGAATTCTGAAAGGTGCGCACCTGAGGGATGTGTTCCCGCAGGATGTAATTGACGATCTCGCCCATATGCTGCGGAAGTCGGATCGCATGAGCAGTACGACGAGCCAGTTGGAGGAGACGATCGGTGGACGGTCGTTGAGCCTGGCGGTGACGGTGGCGTCGCTGAAGCACGAGGCGCAGCGGCTGGGATACGTGATCGTTTTCGAGGATCTGACCGACCTATTGAAGGCGCAAAAGCAGGCAGCGTGGCGGGAGGTGGCGCGCCGAGTGGCGCACGAGATCAAGAATCCGCTGACGCCGATTGCGCTGTCGGCGCAGCGGATCAAGCGACATCTGGAACGTGGCGGCGCGCCGGATGAGGCGTCGCTGACGGTGATCCACGCCTGCGCCGAGAACATCGCCAGCGCGGTGGAGACGGTGCGCACGCTGGTGGATGAGTTCTCGACGATGGCGCGCTTCCCGGCGGCGCAGGTGAAGCCGGCGGATGTGAACAGCATCGTGCAGAGCGCGCTATCGATGTTCGATGGGCGGCTGGAGGGAATCTCGGTGCGAACGTTCTTGTCGCCGGAGTTGCCGAAGGTGATGGCCGACTCCGAGGCGATGAAGCGTGCGATCGCCAACCTGGTGGACAATGCCGCCGAGGCGATGCGCGAGTCGATGCTGCGGGAGATACAGATCTCGACTGCAGTGCTGGGCACCCGCGAAATGGTCGAGGTGGTGGTGTCTGACACGGGCCACGGCATCACGGCGGAAAACAAAGAGAAGCTTTTCCTCCCTTATTTCTCCACCAAGCAGCGCGGGACTGGATTGGGGCTGGCGATCGTGAGTCGCATCGTGGAGGATCATCACGGGTCGATTCGCGTGGAAGAGAACAAGCCGGTAGGCACGCGGTTCATCGTCGAGTTGCCGGTGGCGAGCGAAGTGTCGGTGGAATCGGCGGCGCATGCATAAAATCCTGATCGTGGACGACGAGGCAGGCATTCTCGAGTCGCTGAAGGGCGTGCTCGAGGATGAGGGGTATAAGCCTGCCTGCGCGCAAAGCGGCGAAGCCTGCCTGGAAATGGTGCAGAAGCGGCCGTATGACGTGGTGCTGCTGGACATCTGGCTGC
>Ga0335069_10002575_pt1 | contig 27811 bp, 23 predicted proteins | sample Lox_Sample_11_FD_206714 | JGI IMG/M metagenome (GOLD analysis project Ga0335069, IMG submission 206714) | Soil microbial communities from Loxahatchee National Wildlife Refuge, Florida, United States - Lox_Sample_1.1 | ecosystem: Environmental > Terrestrial > Soil > Wetlands | place: USA...
ACGACTCGATCCTGGCCACGGGCCTGGACGCCTGGCGCCGGGTGCAGGAGGTCAACCTGACCTCGGTGTACCTGTGCTGCAAGGAGGCGATCGGGTACATGAGGCGGCAGGGACGCGGGGCGATCATCAACACCGCCTCGTTCGTCGCGGTGCTGGGCTCGGCCACCTCGCAGATCTCCTACACCGCGTCCAAGGGCGGCGTGCTCGCGCTGTCCCGTGAGCTCGGGGTGCAGTTCGCCCGCGAGGGAATCCGGGTCAACGCGCTGTGCCCCGGCCCGGTGAACACGCCGCTGCTGCGCGAGCTGTTCGCGGCCGACCCGGAGCGGGCCCAGCGCCGCCTGGTGCACGTGCCGATGGGCCGGTTCGCCGAGCCCGAGGAGATCGCCGCCGCGGTCGCGTTCCTGGCCAGCGACGACGCCTCCTTCATCACCGCCTCGACGTTCCTGGTCGACGGCGGCCTCACCGGCGCCTACGTGACGCCGCTGTAAGGGCCTGCGGCCGCTGTGGCGAGATCGGCGGCCCGCGATGACGGCGGGGGTTCCGGCGAGGCTTGAACCGGGCTCGTTCGGCCTCATTGAGGTCCTCAGCCGGCGCGGACCTCAGCCCTGATCGGGGGCGGGATGGTCGCGGGTGACTTTGGTCCCGCGGAAAAGCCGGCCTTTGCCTCTACCGCGAGGGCACTTTTCCGGCAACGTGCCATTGCTCTTCTTGTCTTAGGAGGTGGAAAGGGAAAAAAGAGCCAGCGCGCACCGGGCGCGCTGACCCTCCCCGACTCGGGAGGCCGATCATGAAATTGCGTATTGCCCTCGCGGCGTTCGCCAGCGTGGCCACATTGGCCGCCGTCGGCGCGGTAGCCGCCGGTTCCGCCTCGAGCGCCACCAGCACGACCACTCAGACCGCTGCGCAGACCACTTACACCCCGCCTCGCGCCCACATCGGCGACCTGTCCGCGGGGTTCCACGGGTACCAGATGGAGATGGGTACCCGCGGCTTTATCGTGACATTGACTAACATCAGCAACCATTCGGTCAGCCTGTATGGCTACCCGGGACTGCAACTGCTGAACGCCGGGAAGCAGCCGCTGCCCACCAGGACGCTGTGGGGCATGTCCTACTTCGACCGGAACCAGGTCAAGAGCCTCATCGTGCTCTCCCCTGGTGAGACCGCGAGCGCGGACATCTCGTTCGGCGTCTACGGCACCCCGTCGAACTCGGTGCTTGCCTACTACCTGGAGGTGACGCCACCCAACTGCTACAGCCACTTCACCTTGAAGATCCCCTACGGGCCGGCGCTGGTCTACCTGCACCAGGTGCAGGTGACGCCGATGGCATACCACACGCCGTACATCCCGTGACCGGAGGCTGGATGTAGCGCCCGCCGTCCCGGGCCGGCCGGGGCGGCGGGCCCCGTTCTGCTCAGGGCTCAGGGCGAGCGGAGGGTGCGCAGCCGGATGGTCACCGGCATCGCGCGGAGTTCGGCCAGCACGTCCTCGCTGTACTCCGGGACGATGTCGGTCAGCACGTAGCCGAACTCGTCCCTGGTCCGCAGCAGCTGGCCCTCGACGTTCACGCCGTGCTCGGCCAGCACCCGGTTGATCGAGGCCAGCACGCCGGGCACGTTGCGGTGCAGGTGCGCCAGGCGGTGCGTGCCGCTGGTCACCCCCAGCGCGATGCCCGGCAGGTTCACGCTGAGCGAGGTGGCGCCGGAGGCCATGTAGTCGGCCAGCTTGCCCGCGACGAACTCGCCGATGTCCTGCTGGGCCTCCTCGGTCGAGCCGCCGATGTGCGGGGTCAGGATGACGTTGGGCAGCCCGCGCAGCCCGGAGGCGAACTCCTCGCCGCGGCCCTTCGGCTCCTCGGGGAACACGTCGATGGCCGCCCCGGCAAGGTGCCCGGACTCGATGTTGCGGCGCAGCGCCGCGTGGTCCACCACGAAGCCGCGGGACAGGTTCAGGAACAGCGACCGCGGCCGCATCGCGGCGAACTCGGCCGCGCCGAAGAAGCCGCGGTTGCCGTCCCGCCCGTCCACGTGCAAGGTGACGGTCTCCACCGACTCCAGCAGCTCGGCCAGCGTGGAGCAGCGCCGCGCGTTGCCCAGCGCCAGCTTGTCCGCGATGTCGTAGAAGTACACGGACATGCCCAGGCTCTCGGCCAGCACCGACAGCTGGGTGCCGATGTTGCCGTAGCCCACGATGCCGAGCCTGCGGCCGCGCACCTCGTGGCTCCCGGCCGCGGACTTGTCCCAGTGGCCGGCGTGCATCTGGGCGTTCTTCTCCGGCAGCCGCCGGGCCATGGCGATGATCTCGGCCAGCGCGAGCTCGACCACGCTGCGGGTGTTGGAGAACGGCGCGTTGAACACCGCGACGCCGCGCTTGCTCGCCGCGGCCAGGTCGACCTGGTTGACCCCGATGCAGAAGGCGCCGATGGCGGCCAGGTGCGGCGCGGCGGCCAGGACGCGCCCGGTGATCTGCGTCCCCGACCTGATGCCGAGCAGGTCCGCGTCGCCGACGGCCTCGGCGAGCTCGTCCTCGCCGAGCGCACGCGGCAGCGTATCGACCTGGTAGCCCTCCTTGGCCAGCCGCGCCGACGCGTCGGGGTGGATGTTCTCCAGCAGCAGCGCCCTCATGGTCATTACCCCGTCAGGCGCCCGGCATCGCCATGATGCGGCGGTAGGTGCCACGATGCCAGGCCAGGCCATCGTGGAGCGAATCGAGCATCAGGTCGACGTCCTGCTCCAGGAAGCGACCAAGATGACCGACGCGGAACGTCTTGCCTTCCAGCGGGCCGAGACCCTGGGCGAGGATGAGCCCGTAGTTACGGGCCAGATCGTCCAGAAAGCCGGCGAGCTCCTCTGCGTTGGTGAAGGGCGAATGGATTGCGGTCACGACGTTGCTGGCCTGTCCGCCCCGGGCGAGCAGTTCCAGGCCGGCGGCCCTGATTCCCCGGCGGCAGCGCCGGGCGAGCTGCTCGTGGCGGTGCCAGAACTTCGCCAGCCCCTCGTCCCGGACCATAGCCAGTCCCTCGCGCAGGGCGTACATGACAGAGAGCGGCGGTGTCGTGTGCATGAAGCCGCGTTCGTTGGCGGCCCGCTGCCGGAGGAAGTCGAAGTACCACTTGGGAGACCTTGATCTTTCTGCGGCCTGCATGGCCGCGGGGCTGACCGCCAGCATCGTCAGCCCCGGCGGTGCAAGCCATCCCTTCTGCGAAGCCGTGACCACGACGTCGATCTCGAGGTCATCGACCGGCAACGGGTGGCACGGGACTCCGCTGACGCTGTCGAGCACCAGCAGACAGCCTGCCGCCTTCACGACCTGCGCGATGCCGGCGACGTCGTTGAGCACGCCGGTGCTGGTCTCGTTGTGAGTGAGGAAGACCTTGGTGATGGCCGGGTCGCGGTCGAGCGCGCGCTTGACCTGTTCGGGCTCGATCGCCTCGCCCCATGGCGCACTCACCCTGACCACGTCGGCATGAAAAGTCGTGGCGATGTTCAGCCATACCTCACCGAACCAGCCGTTGGTGCAGAACAACACCCGCTCTCCCGGGCTGCACAGGTTGGCCACGGTAGCCTCCAGTCCCCCGGTTCCGCTGGACCCGAAGAGCAGGATTTCGTTGCGGGTCTGCAGGACCGTTTGCAGCCCGGTCACGCAGTCGCGCAGCAGGGCGGCGAATTCCGGGCCGCGCGGGTTGATCATCGGCTGCCCGGCGGCACGTGTAACCCGGGCGGGGACTGAGGTCGGCCCGGGGATCCGCAGCTGCTGGGGCACCGGGGCGGAGTCCTGCCCTACCGGCGACAGGTGTCCGCGACCGCGTGTCAAGGACGGTCGGCTGGACCTGGTATCGGGCTGGCTGACGAACGGTTGCTGGCTGGGCATGACGTGTGCCTCGCAGGCCTAGAGATGGATTGCGTATCCCGGTAGGAGCCTGCGCCGCTGACCGAAATACATGTATTTGCGGCTCTCAGCGGGCCCTCTATGCCGGGCATCAGTAACCCCAGCCCAGAAGGAAGCTCAGACAACCGTGAACACCGCACTGCCTCCCGCTCGCATCGAGGGTTCGCCGCGGACGGCTATTGCCCGCCCGCTCGATCCCGGTGCTTATGTCGATGACCGTTGCGTACTGGATTTGCTGTCCGAGCAGGTGCAGGCCCAGCCCGGGCGTGTCGCGGTGCAGTCGCGTGACGGCAGCCTCACCTACCGGGAGCTGATGGGGTTGAGCTCTGCCGTCGGCGCGCGGCTACGTGCGCTCGGGGTGGGGCGGGACGACTGCGTCGGCCTGTTCGCCGAGCCCTCGCTGGACCTGATGGTAGGCGTCTGGGGCATCCTGTCCGCTGGCGCCGCCTACCTTCCGCTGTCCGCGGAGTATCCGGAAGAGCGCTTGCGTTACATGATCGCCCATAGCCGGGCCAGGGTGATCCTCTGCCAGGAACCGCTTAAAGGCCGTCTTGCCGAGCTGACGCCGCGAGGGACGGTGATCGTCACTGTCGAGGACGCGCAGGGCAGCGCCGGTACCATTTCCCGCGTCGACGGGCCTTCTCGCATGCCTCAGGGCACCGATCTCGCCTACGTCATCTACACCTCCGGGAGCACCGGCCAGCCCAAGGGGGTGATGATCGAGCAGCGCAGCATCATCAGCCAGATGCGCTGGATGCGGCGGGCTTACGGCCTGGGCCCAGGGTCGGTCGTCCTGCAGAAGACGTCGATGAGCTTCGACGCCGCGCAGTGGGAGATCCTGGCTCCGTGCTGTGGCGCGACGGTGGTCATGGGAACCCCCGGCATTCACCGGGATCCGGAGCAGATCCTGCAGATGATCAGCCTGTACCAGGTCACCGCTCTGCAGTGCGTGCCGACGCTGCTGCGGGCCATCCTGGAAGAAGACGATCTCGGCCGGGCCCGTTCCCTCACCCACGTCTTCTGCGGCGGCGAGGCGCTCTCGCGGAGCCTGGCGCGTCACTGCCTGCAGGCCTTGCCGTGGTGCACGCTGGTGAACCTGTACGGGCCTACCGAGTGCACCATCAACAGCTCGGCCTTCACCGTAGACCCGGCTGCGCTCGCGGGGCAGGCCGACACGATCTCGATCGGCACGCCGGTCGACCACACCGAATACCACATCCTCACCCCAGACCGGCAGTCGGCGGAGCCCGGTGCCGTGGGCGAGCTGCACATCAGCGGCGTGCAACTCGCGCGGGGATACCTCGGACGGCCGGATCTGACCCGGGACAGGTTCATAGCCAACCCGTTCTCGCAGGACGCCCGGCACGATCGGCTCTACAGGACCGGCGACCTGGTCTACCGGAACCCTGACGGTTCGATCCAGTTTGCCGGGCGCGCTGACAACCAGGTCAAGCTCAGGGGCTTCCGGATCGAGCTCGACGAGATCCGGCTGGCCATCGAGAATCACGACTGGATCAGGCATGCCGGGGTGATCGTCAGGGACAACCCCACCTCGGGAGTTCAGAGCCTGCTGGCTTTCATCGAACTCGACCCGGCCGAAGCCGCGCTGATGGACCAGGGCAACCATGGGGCCCACCATCAATCCAAGGCCAGCAAGCTCCAGCTCAAGGCGCAGCTGGCCGACCTCGGCTGCCGCTCAGGCCAGGAGATCTGCGGCAGGATCGTCATCGACCTGCCCGGAGAGCCGACCGAGCGCCAGCGTCGTACCGCCTTCGCGCGCAAGACCTACCGGTTCTTCGAGGGCGGCGAGGTCACCAGGGACGACATCTTGCTGCTGCTCGGGTGCGCCGCGCCGCAGCAGCAGGCTTCCGACAGGAGGCTGTCACGGCTGGGCCTCCGCGAGCTGGGGGAGATCCTCAGGTACTTCGGTCAGTACCGCAGCCCGGAGAGGCTGCTGCCGAAGTACGCCTACGCATCACCCGGGGCGCTCTATGCGACGCAGATGTATCTCGAAGTCAGCGAGCTGCCCGGGCTGGCTGACGGCTGCTACTACTACCATCCGGCGCGCCATCAGCTGGTCCGGGTCGGTCCTGCGACCAGCACCGGTGCGGCGCGGCTGACGGTGCACTTCATGGGCAGGACCCGTGCCATCAATCCTGTCTATCAGAACAACGTCCACGAGGTCCTCCGCATCGAGGCCGGTCACATGGTTGGCCTGTTCCAGGAGGTACTACCGGCCTACGGGCTGGGCATCCGCGCCGCCGCCCCGGCCGCAGAGCCGAGAAGCGAGCTGGAATGCGCCGACGATGACCTGTACCTCGGCGGGTTCGAGGTGGTTCCGGGCTCCCTGGCCTCGGTCGGCTGTGACCTCGACATCTACGTCCAGGCCCACCCGAGCCGGATAACCGGGCTGCCGGCTGGCCTGTACCTCTACCAGGACGGCGACCTGAAGTGGGTGTCAGACGAGCGGATCGCGCGCAAGGACGTCATCGCCATCAACCAACAGGTATATGACCGTGCGAGCTTCGGCATCTCGCTCGTCAGCAGGCAGCCCGGCGACTGGATGAGCTACGTCGTGCTCGGCAGCAGGCTTCAGCGGCTGATGATGAACGAACAGGCCATCGGCCTCATGTCCTCGGGTTACAGCTCCGAGACCGGTTTTCCGCTGCCCTCAGCCAAGCGTATCGGCGCCATCCTGGACGCCATCGGGCAGCCGGGCGGCCCCTTCTATTTCGCCCTCGGCGGCAAGGTCAGCCAGCAGCAGCTGGCCAGCGAGGGAATGACGGAGGACGCCGTCCACATGAGGGGGCCCGCCGAGATGGTCAAGGACGATCTCGGCGCGCGGCTGCCGCATTACATGGTGCCGGACCGGGTGGTGGTGCTCGACCGGCTGCCGCTGACCGCCAACGGCAAGGTGGACACGGGGGCGCTAGCCGCCTGCCCGGAGGCGAGCGTCGACCTGCCGCGTCGGCCATTCGTGGCGCCCAGGACGCCGACCGAGGAGCGCATCTGCGCGGTCTGGGCCGAGGTGACCAAGCTGGATCAGGTCTCGGTGGACGACGACTTCTTTGAGTCCGGCGGCAACTCCCTGATGGCGGTGAGCCTGGTGAACCGGCTGTCGCGCGCCTTCGGGTGCTCGCTGCCGCTGCAGATCTTGTTCGAGGCTCCCACAGTGGCGCAGCTGGCGCCGATCGTGGAATCCGAGAATGCCAAGGACTGCTCGCGCCTGATCTGCCTGAACGGGGGCGGGCCGCAGCGACCCGTGTTCTGCTGGCCTGGCCTTGGCGGGTACCCGATGAACCTCAGGCTGCTGGCCGCGCGGACCCGCCTAGGACGCCCGCTGTACGGAGTCCAGGCCCACGGGATCAACGAAGGTGAGACCCCGTATGGCACGACGGCCGAGATGGCCGCCGCGGATGTCAAGGCGCTGAGGTGCCTGCAGCCTGAAGGGCCGTACACGCTGTGGGGGTACTCTTTCGGGGCGCGCGTAGCCTTCGAAACGGCCTGTCAGCTGGAGCAGGCCGGCGAGCAGGTGGACCACCTCTTCCTGATCGCCCCCGGCTCGCCGAAGGTCAGGGCCGCCGACCGGCTCATCCACCACACCGGCGCCGCATACCAGGAGCGGGTGTACCGGACCATCCTGTACTCCGTCTTCGCCGGCAACATCACCGACCCGGCTCTCGAGCAGTGCCTGGCTACCGGCGCCGACGACGCGAGTTTCGCCGCGTTCATCACCAAGCACTTCACCCATCTCGACGATGAGCTGGTCAGGCGCATCATGCGCATCGTCCGGCAGACGTACGAATTCGAGTACACGTTCACTGAACTGGCCGAACGGCGGCCCGAGGCGCCGATCACGATCTTCAAGGCCCGCGGTGACGACTACTCCTTCCTCGAAAGCCACGGCGCCAGCTTCGCCAAGACGCCGACGGTGATCCAGCTCGACGCCGACCACTACGGCTTGCTCAAAGAGGCAGGCGTGGGCGAGCTGGCCACGATGATCCGGCACCGGCTGCTGGCGGACCGCATCCGCGAGCTCGAGACGGTATCCGGGCGCGCGTCCTGAGCGCCTCCTTCTTCCACCACCGACCATCCAGTCAAGGAGAGATACGTGAAACTGCAAGAAAAACTGCCCGAGCCGCTCACTGAGGCGGTCACGCGGCGGCCGATCGCCGAGTCGCTCGAGGATCTGATCGGCGGGACACCGCTGGTGCGGCTGCGCCTGCCGGACGCCAAGCCCGGCGTGATCGCGCTGGCCAAGCTCGAGATGTGTAATCCGCTCTCGAGCATCAAGGACCGCGCTGGCCTGTTCATGCTGCGGGCCGCCGAGCAGCGCGGCGATCTCGTCGCCGGGCACGGCACGATCGTCGAGGCGACCTCCGGTAACACCGGGATCGCGCTGGCGGCTCTCGCCGCGGCGCGCGGCTACCGCTGCACGCTCGTGCTGCCGGACAGCGCGAGCCGAGAGCGCCGCCAGATCCTGCGAGCGCTGGGCGCCGAGGTCGTCCTCACGCCGCGGGCTTTGGGCTATGCGGGCGCGATCGAGAAGGCCGCCGAGCTGTGCGCCGAGCTGCCGGGCGCGTGGTTCCCGCGTCAGCACGAGAACGCCGACAACATCCGCGCCCACTTCGAGACCACCGGCCCGGAGATCTGGGCCGACTGCGAGGGCCGGATCGACGCGCTGGTGTGCGGCGTGGGCACCGGCGGCACGCTGAGCGGCGTGGCCGGCTTCATCAAGCAGCAGAACCCTGATGTGCACGTGGTGGCGGTAGAGCCCGAGGGCTCGCCGGTGCTGTCCGGCGGCCGTGGCGGGCTGCACGGGATCCCCGGGCTCAACGGGGGCTTCATCGCGCCGACCACAGACGTCTCGCTGATCGACGAGGTCATCGTGGTCTCGGACGAGGACGCGGCGCGCACCGCGGCGCAACTGGCCCGCCTGCAGGGCCTGCTGGTCGGGATCTCCTCGGGTGCCGCGGCACACGGCAGCCGGCTGCTGACGCACAGGCTGCCGGCAGGGGCGACCGTGGTCACGATCCTCCCGGACACCGGCGAACGATACCTCAGCCTGCGCCAAGACGAGGAGGCGGCGGCATGAACCTCCCCCGGCCAGCACAGATCACGCAGCCCGTCACGACGGCCGCGGATTATCTGGACACCATCATCAAGCGCGATCCGTCGATCCGCTCGCGCGGCGAGGCGGCGCTGCACCCGACGGTGGTGGCGATGCTCGGGCACCGGATCGCTCACCGGCTCTACCGGCGGCGCATGTACAAGGCCGCGCGGGTGCTCTCGCTGGTCGCTCGCCTGGCGTCCGGCGGCATCGAGATCCACCCCGGGGCGCAAATCGGCCGGCGGTTCTTCGTCGATCACGGCTGCGGCGTGGTGATCGGGGAGACGTCGGTCATCGGCGATGACGTGACCCTGTTCCATCAGGTGACGCTCGGCTCGACCGGGTGGTGGAACGATGCCAAGCGCGATCCGGGGGAACGGCGTCATCCCCGGCTCGGCGACGGAGTGACCGTCGGCGCCAACGCCAGCGTTCTCGGCCCGGTTGCGGTCGGCGACAACGCCACCATCGGAGCTCATGCCCTCGTGCTCGGCGACGTGCCGCCAGGCGCCCTGGTGCACGCGCCGCGAGGGACCGTCCTCGAGGCCCGCGCGGACCGTCCGAACGCCGGCCGCCTGCGCCTGGCACAGCCCGCCGAGCAGGACGTACCCGCACTGCGCCCCGCAGCCCTGGGAGGCAAGTGATGGAGAACAACCGGCTACTTATGTGCATGCCGTGGCACCCGCTGGTGCGGAAGGCGGCTGCGGCAGGATTCCGCGTGTTCTCGATCTGGGATCCGTCGCTCGAGAGCGCTGAATACCTGGCTGAGGTCGCGAAGTTCTCCGAGGCGATGGTACTCACCGACTTCGGCGACCAGGAGGGACTGCGGCGGCTCGTCGCCGAGATGGCGGTCCGTTACGACCCCGCCCACGTGCTCCATCTGGGCGCCGAGGCGACGCAACTGGCGGTGTGCGAGCAGGCGGCGGCGATGGGGCTGGCGCTCAACTCGCCGCACAGCCTGGCTCAGATCAATGACAAGGCGGCCATGCGCGCCCTGCTGAGTGCGCGAAGCATATCGCCGGTGACATCGATCGAGGCCGGTTCTCCAGCCGAGGCCGAGCAAATCCTGCGCGGGCGCGCCGAGCTGCCCGTGGTCGTCAAGCCGACCCGGCTGGATGGCAGTCGAGCTGTACGGCTGATCGAACGCCCCGGCGACATCGATGGCTGGCGGCGCGAGCTCGCGAGCCTGGGCTACCGGGATCACGTCCTGATCGAGGAGTACCTGCGAGGGCCGGAGTTCAGCGTAGAGACCATCACCGCGCACGGCACCCACCATGTTGTCGGCATCACCGCCAAGCGGCTGGGGCGGCGGCCGCACTTCGTCGAGATGGGCCACGTGCATCCCGCCCCGATAACTGCGGAGGTGCGCGCCGCGATCACCGATCTCGTCATCGGCTATCTCGAAGCCACCGGATACCGGTTCGGGCCGGTGCACACCGAGGTGATCCTCACCGCGGCGGGACCGCGGATCGTGGAGTCGCAGGCCCGGCTCGGCGGTGACAGGATCCCCCTGCTCGTTGAGCTTGCCAGCGGCTTCGACATGGAGGCCGCAGTCTTCACCGCGCTAGCCGGCGGCCCGGTGGAGCCTGCGGCGGCCACGCGTTCCGCCGCGATCTCCTTCTTCGACTTCGGTACCGGGTACGTGCGTTCGATCGAGGGAGTCGGCGACGTTGACCGCCTGCCATTCGTGCACGCGCTGAAGCTCAAGGTCGCGCCGGGCGACGCCCTCACGCCCGTGAGGAGCTCATCGACGCGGCACGGCTACGTCGTCGTCGCCGCGGCAACGGAGCGACAGGCCGACGAGCACCTGGCCGAGGCGCGGGCCCGGCTCAGCGTCGTCACCAGCCCCGACGGCAAGCCGCTGGCGCCCGCTGGGCACCGGACGCATTCACAGACGGACGAGAAGGCAAAGGACTGACCGCGATGAACCCGGACCGCACCCTCATGCTCATCGGGCACAAGACCGAGCCGATCCGCAAGGCCAAGGCACTTGGCCTCGACGTGATCCTCCTGCAGCACAAGAGCAAGCTCCAGCCCGAGCAGTCGGCGCTGGCCGACGTGACCTTCGTCGTCGACTACCGCGACTGGTCGGTGATCCGGCCCCTGGTCGAGACAGCCCACCGGACCTGGGGAATCGGCGCGGCGCTATCCCTGACCGAACCAGGACTCGACGTCGCAGCCCGGATCAACGACCTGCTCGGCCTGAGCGGAACCGGATACGCGACCAGCCACCGGCTGCGCGACAAATGGCAGATGCGCCGCCATCTCGCGGCGTCGGGGGCGGACACGATCGCGGCCGGACTGGTCCGTGGCCGCGACAGCCTGTCCGCCTTCGGGGACGCGCACGGCTACCCGTTCATCGTCAAGCCGACCGACATGACCGCCGGCTGGGGCGTGCTGCCCGTGGCCGGCCCCGCTGCGGTGCCGCGGATCTGGGACCAGATCCAGCGGCTGCGCCGCGACGGCGTGACCTACGGCACGACGCTGTTCACGATCCAGGACTTCCTGATGGAGGAGTACGTCAGCGGTCCGGAATTCAGCGTCGAGGGGTTCAGCTTCGACGGGCGCCACGCGATCGTGGCGGTCACCGAGAAGCTCGTGGACCCCGGACGGTTCGTCGAGCTCGGGCACACGCTGCCCGCCCGGATCGACCCGGACCTCGAGCGCGCCATCGTCGATGCCGTGCAGCGGTTCCTCGACGTGATGGGCTTGAAGGACGGGCCGAGCCACACCGAGGTGCGGGTCGGGACGCAGGGCCCGGTGGTCATCGAATCGCACAACCGCATCGGCGGCGACCACATCGGCGACTTGCTCCGCGCCGCGTACGGCGTCGACATGGTCGAGTACGCCCTCGGCTGGCCCTTCCGGCTCGTGGAGGAGCTACCCGATCGTCCGCGCCCGCTGGCCGGCGCCTGCGTCCGCTTCCTGCACGGCAGCTCCGGCCGGGTCATAGGGCTAGGCGGCCTGGACGAGGTCCGCGCCAGGCCCGAGGTGCTGGCCGCGGAGTTGAGCGTCAAGGTCGGAGACGTGCTCCGCCCGCTGCACAACAACTGGGACCGGCATGGGCTGGTCGCGGTCCGCGACCACGACAGCGACGCTGCCGTGAGCCTGTGCCACGAGCTGATCGGCTCACTGCGGATCGAGACCGCCGGACAGCCGACACCGGCCCGGCGCGAGCTGGCGCCACTAGGACGCATGGAGAGACAATGACGCTGCTCATACTGGATCGCGGGCAGGGTCTGCTGCCCCCGTACCTGGAATGGCTCCAGGAGCCCCGCGATGCCGTTCTGTTCACCGGACGCTCCCCGGGCGAGATCGAAGCCAGCCAGGTGCGCGGCTACGCCGGGGTACGCTGCTTTCCGCGGTACGCCAGCTCGGGGCAGATCGAACTCGCCGCCGTGCGCCTCGCGTGTGACGCCGCGATCCGCGCGATCGTCGCTGTCGCCCCCGAGGACTCCATTCGGGCCGCTGCCCTGCGCGACCATCTCGGCGTGGACGGCCAGCGCAGGCAGGAAGCGATCGCGCAGCAGGACCTTGTCGCTCAGCGCGCGCGGCTGCACGACGCCGGCATCCCGGCGCTCCGGTGCGGCGCGGTGCAGCGCGTGTGCGATCTGTACTGGTACGGGCACCACTGGGGCTATCCCCTGTGCGTGCGTCACCGCCGGCGGCCCGGCTGGCCGCCGGCGGCCCGCCTCGACGGCGACGCGGACGTTGCAGCGTTCACTCGCGGAGGGCTTACCGGCCGGCTTGAGGCAGTGCCGAGCCTGCTGATCGAGCCGGCGCACGACTCGCGGGAGCGCATCACGCTGTCCGGTCCCGCCGAGGGGCCATGGCGGATGCCGCCGGCGAGCCCGGCCGTCGCTCGATCGTTGGCAGGGGCCGCGCTGGCCCGGCTCGCCCGCCCCGGCGAGGGCGGCTGGCGCGTGCGGCTCGTCCGCTGCGGCATCGGGCACGACTGGCGCGTCGACGCGCTCGAACGAGCGCCCGGCGGCGAGGCGGCGCTCGCGCGGGCGCAGGCGGGATTGGGCCGACGGGAGCAGGAGGAGGACCGATGAGCGTGCTCGTGCTCCACCGCGGTGCCCTCGCCGACGCGCCCTACGACCGGTGGCTGAGCGACCTTCACGCGGACGTCCTGCTGCTCGCGGCCCAGGACCAGCTGGACCTGTCTGGCGACTGCCTGCCGCGGGAGGGGGCCTACCGGCACGTGGAGGCGGTAAGCGGATACGACGTCAGCGGCTACGTCGAAGCGCGCGCCCTTGATCTCGCACGCCGGCACGGAGTCCAGCGCATCGTCGCCACCCAGGAGCGTGACCTCGAGCGCGCAGCCCAGCTGCGCGACATCCTCGGCCTTCCCGGCCAGCGGCTGGAAAGCGCTACCGCGTTCCGGGACAAGGTCGAGATGAAGAGCCTGGTGCGGGAAGCCGGCCTCCCGGTGGCTCCGCACGCCGAGGTAGAGTGCGCGGCCGATCTCATCGATTTCGCCGGGAGGTTCGGGTTTCCCCTTGTCCTCAAGCCGCGCAACGGCGGCGGGTCGGTCGGCCTGCAGATCATCTCCGGGCCAGAGGAGCTCGACGCGATGCTGGCCGGCGACACGCTGACGCCCGACGACGCTCAGCCCAACCTGATCGCGGAAGCGTTCGTCCCCGGGCCGATGTGTCACGTCGACGGGCTGGTCGCCGACGGGCGCGTGGTCGTCGCCTGGGCATCACAGTACCTCTACGCCCTCGCGTCCTACCGGACGGATCTGGGCGGCCGCCGCGACGTGACCCTGGACCGCGACGATCCGCTCGGACGGCGGCTGATCGCCTTCACTGAGCGCGTGATACAGGCGCTGCCTGGGCCGGGCGCGTTCGCGTTCCACGCCGAGGTGTTCCACACGCCAGACGATGAGCTTGTGCTGTGCGAGATCGCCTGCCGGCCGGGCGGGGCCTCGATCCGCGACATCGGCCGGACGCTGTTCGGCGTGGATCTCGCCGAGTTGGCGGTGCGCGCGCAGGCCGGGCTCCCGCTTCCGGTCACGGGGATCCCGGGGCCGGCACAGATGGCAGGTCAGCTCGTCATGATGAAGCGACCCGGCCGGATCCTCCGGGTACCCGGACGCCCGCCGTTCCCCTGGGTCCAGCGCTCGCGCCTGTTCGTGGCGCCTGGGCAGGTCATGCGGGAAGCCGCCTTCTCCGGTGACTTCATGGCCTCGTTCGTAATCTCGGCACCGTCTCGGCAGGTCACCGAGGAGCGGCTGGGGCAACTGGAGGCATGGCTCCAGGAGCAGCTGGTCGTCGAGGGGGTGGCTTGAGCATGCGAGTATCACCGCGGTCAGCCGTCGGCTCGCTCTCATCGCTTGACCTCCGCTTCGCGGCTGCGGGGCTGGTCGACTCGACCGGCACCGGCTGCTACATCGCCGCGTCGGCCATCTTCTTCTCCCGCAAGCTGGGACTCACCCCGGGCCTGATCGGCTTCGGCCTCACGCTGTCAGGCGTACTCGGGTTCGTGACCACGATCCCGTGGGGCCGTGCCGCCGACCGCTGGGGAGCCCGGCCGGTCCTCGTGCTGCTCCAGTGCATTCGGGCCACCGCCTTCGGGCTCTTCGCCCTAGTGGGATCACTGGCCGCCTTCCTGGCTGTCTGCGCCCTGCTCGGCCTGGCCGACCTCGCGACTCCGCCCGTGCAGCAGGCACTGATCGGAGCCGCCGTCGGCGAGGAGCGGCGGCAGCGGACTCTGGCTGTCGTCCGCAGCGCCCGGAACATCGGATTCTCGCTCGGGGCGCTGCTCGCCGCCGCCGCCATCTCAGTCGGCACGACGCTCGCTTATGACAGCATCGTGCTGCTCAACGCGGCGAGCTTCGTGTTCATCGCCATCCTGATGGGCACGCTGCCGGTCAACCCCCGTCCCACGCCAGCTCAACGGCAGGCGCGGACGGCCCGCGGAAAGTGGCGCATCCGCGACCGCCGGTACACCAAGCTGACCATGCTGAACGGCGTGCTGACCATGCACATGACGCTGCTCTCGCCCGTGCTGCCGCTCTGGCTCCTCCGGCACACGCACACGCCCGCAGCGATGATGCCCTTCTTGCTGCTGATAAACGCCGTGCTCGCCGTGCTATTGCAGGTGCCAGTCGCCGGGCGCGCGCGATCGCCCCGTGCGGCCACCACGGCGCTGGGGGTCGCCGGCGTCGCGCTCGCGGCCTGCTGCCTGGCCATGCCGTTGGCGGGCAGGCTCGACGCCACCGCCGCGGCGGTGGTCGCGGTCGGCGCCGTGCTTGCGCTCACCGCCGCGGAGCTCGCCCAGTCAGCAGGCGGCTGGGAACTATCTTTCCGCCTCGCTCCCGAGGACAGGCGCGGGCAATATCTCGGCGTCTTCAGCCTCGGTACCACCGCTCAGCTGATGGCGGGGCCATTGCTGCTCACCACGGCCGTATTCACCCTCGGCACACTGGGCTGGGTCCTGCTGGCGGCGATGACGGTGGCCGCGGGAATCTTCGTCCCCTGGGTCACTCGCCGCGGTCGTCGGGAGCGGCGGCGTGCTGAGCACCGCCGCGAGCGCCGAGCCTTCGCCCTGGGGGCTGCGGCTGGCGGGCTCGCCGCCACGCTCTGCGCGGCGATCGCGACCGGGATCCTGCTGTTCACCCCCAACCACCTGATGCATGCGTCCGCTCGGACTGCGCCGGCCTCTGGCAGCACCCCCTCAGCATGGCGCCCTTCCCCGTCGTCCAGCCCCGTGACTGGGTCTGGCCCAGTAACGCCGTCGTCCGCCGCAAATCATGGGGGACACGTGTCAAATCGGGTTAGCCCGGCCCCCAGCAGTGCACTGGCCCCATCGCACCCTTCCCCGGCGCCTAGCCCCAGGCCGCACACTACGCGACGCGTCCCGTCCGGCGGGCCCTCGGATCTGCCGCCGGGCCTGCCCTCGGATCTGCCCTCAGGCCTGTCCTCGTACCTGCCCTCGGGCCTGCCCGCAGATCTGCCCCAGAGCCTGCCTTCAGCCCTGTCCCCCTACCTGCCGTGAACCGCACAGAAGGAGATCAACATGCCCCACATCACCATCAAGCACCTGCCCGCCGAACTGGACGAACAGCGCCATAAGGCGCTGGTGAGCGAGGTGACGGAGGCGGTCAGAAGCGCCTTCGGCGTAGACGAGAGCGTCATCTCGATCGCACTCAAGCCGGTCGCGCCAGAAGCGTGGAACGAACAGGTCTATATCCCGGAGATCGCCAACCGCCGAGACCTGCTGAGCAAGGTCCCCGACTATTGACGGCACGGCTACGTGCCCGCGTGTGCCCGGAGGCAAGCGGATGGAGCTAGCCATGATCCGGCACGCCATGATCGGCTTTCCTCAAGTACCGAACGTGACCAGGAAGACCTGCCTGCGTCGCCTCACCGAGAGAACACAGAAGGAGCAAACGACATGTCGTACCCAGACCCTAAGTACTACGGCGACGACGGAGAAGTCAGCGCCATCCTGCGTCCGGCGGATCACCCCCACGACATACTGATGAGCAAAGGTGGCACGAAGGTTCACTACCTCGCGACCGGAGCGTCCACCAAGGGCGAGTTCGCGCTTTACCGCTGGGACTTCAGCGGAAAGCGCTCCGGGCCCGATCCGCACTTCCACAAGACCGTTTCGGAGTCGTTCTTCATCCTGTCCGGGACGGTAAAGCTCTACGACGGTAGGAAGTGGGTCGACGCGAAGCCCGGCGACTTCCTCTTCGTGCCGGAAGGCGGCATCCACGGTTTCCGCAATGAGTCCGGCGAGCCCGCCTCGATGCTGTTGCTCTTCGCGCCGGGTGCACCGCGCGAGGGATACTTCCAAGCCCTCGCCGAATGGGCGACCACCGGCAAGGAGCCAAGCCCAGCGGAAAGGACGAAGTTCATGGAACAGCACGACAACTACTTCATCTGACGTACCTGCGTTCAAAAGACCGCGAACCACCTGCGCTGAGACATGCCCGGGCGGTGGGCTGCCGCTGCCTGAGACCGGCGGACACGCCTACGGCGCTGGTAACGGCTCTGGCCCGGCGAACGCTTCGGTCGCTTCCGCTGCTTTGAGCCGCCGCACCGCACCTGGGCGGAGCCGCCGTCCGGGGATGGCGGCTCGTACCCGCCGCAATGGCCGCCGGTTCTGGGGTCCGGCGGCCGCGATGTGCGGGGCCAGCGGCCGTTCATGGCGCGCTTAGCGGGTCTTGGGTGCTGCTGAGGGCGGTTGCGGATTGTTCTTGGCCTCGGCCAGCTGTCCGGATTCGGCTGTCCCAGCGGTGGTGGTAGGGGCGAACGCCGAAGACTTTCGCCAGCGCCCATAGCGGCGGGAGGATCAGGTTTTGCACCCAGATGGGCGGGGAGGTGACGCGGCTTTCGTGGCGGAAGTGCCAGAAGGTGGCGCCGAGCTGGAGCGGGTTCTTCGGGGCACCCGCGGGTGTGGTCTTGCCGTCGGCTGCCAGGCCGGCGACGGCCTCGTGGAACTTCTTGGCTTGCAGTGCCGGGCGGCGCTCGACGATGCCGTCGATCTGGGCTGGTCCGGGGTTTCCCACCGAGTGCGGGACTCCGGCCGGTATGACGATGGTCTGGCCCGCGCTGGCCACATGCTCCTGGCCGTTGAGGGTGAAGCGGGCCTGGCCCGCCAGGATGGTGAAGCATTCCTCCTGGCGGGGATGGATGTGCTCGGGGATCATGCCGCCGGGCACGCTGCGCCAGTTGAAGCGGACGAGCTGCCCGTCGCTGTCCTTGGCGATGGCGGTGTAGGTGATCCACTCGCCGGTGGCGGGGTTGAAGAAGGGCCGGAAGCCGGTCGCGGGGCTGTCTGTCTGAGGCATGATCATCGGGCCCTTCGGGTGGAGCCGGGCCGGGCGTGGCGGGCGGGCAGGCCGGAGGGCCGCGAGGTCGTGGAAGCCGGCGGCGGCGGTACCCAGGAGCAGGACCCCGGCGGCGATGCCCGTGGTCACGGCGAGCGCCGGGCCCGACATCGTGGCGACCAGGATGACCGGCCCGGCGATCATCGCCCAGCCGACCGGGCGCAAGCGGGGGATATCGACCTCGTGGTCGAGCCAGAGCAGCAGCGGCCCGATCGTGATCACGATGGACGGCAGCGCCCAGCCGGGGTGGCCGGCCGCGGTGACGATGACGGGCAGGACGAAGGATGCGGCCAGTTGGATGACGGTGGCGACGGTCACGGACCGCCCGATCCGGCTGGCTTGCGGGCCGTGCGGCCGGGGGGCGGTGCCGGCCGTGGCCGTGATGGCGTAGCCGAGCACGCCGATCACGGCGACGGCGGACACCGCGATCAGCGCGTCTCCTGCGCGACCGCCGGCAGCCAGGCTCGCCCGCGCCAGCCAGAAAGCGGCGAAGGCGGTCTGGATGAACCCGCCGATGCGCCGCGCCCGCCTCGACCATGCCGCGGCCGGGGTCAGCCCGGCGGCGTTCACCGCCGCCGGTCCGGCTGTGTTGGGGACCGGTTGGGTTGTCATGACGTTTACCTCCGGCTTGGTCGTCACGGCGTGCCGGTCCGGGTGCGGTACCAGGCGAGGGTCGCGGCGACGGCGTCGGCCAGCGGGGTGCCGGCCGCTCCGAAGGTGGACTGGTATTTGCTGGTGTCAAGGACGAAGGGCTGGTCGAACTGGTAGGACATCTCGGCTAGCCCGCGCATCGCCGGGCTGGCCAGTGCCAGGGCGCGCACGGCCAGCTTGGGCACCGGCCGGATGCCGACCTGGTGCCCGACCTGGTCGGCCACCAGGTCGAGCAGCGCCCGGGTGGTGACGGTCGGCGGGCCGGGCAGGTGCCACACCTGGCCGGCCGCGCGGGCGTCAGTGCCGAGGGTGGCCAGGCCGGCGGCGATGTCGGGAACGTAGCTGTAGGTGTGGGGCAGATCGGGGTTGCCGATAAAGTCGGCGCGCCGGCCGGCCAGGGCGTTGCCGAAGACCCGCTCGCCGAGCGTGGACCCCTGGGTGACGCCGGCACCGAAGAAGTCCGACGCTCGCCCGATGGCGATGCGGACCCGGCCGGCGTCGGCGGCGGCCAGCAGATCGGCGGTCATGGCCGCCCGGATCCGGCCCTTGACGGTCGTCGCGGCCAGCGGGAGATCCTCCGTCAGCGGCCTGCCCCCGGTCGGGCCGTAGCCGTACAGGTTCTCCAGGCTGACCAGCAGCGCGCCGGTGCGTTCGGCAGCGGCCAGCACGCCCCGCTGCAACGGCGGGAAGTGTTCGGGCCACTGGGTGTAAGGCGCGTTCAGGCACTGGTAGATCACCGAGGCGCCCTTGGCCGCGTCAGCGGCCGCTTCAGGATCGGTGGCATCCGCGGCCCGCCAGTCGATGCCGGGCCGCGCAGCGGGCCGGCTCCGGGACACTGCCCGGACGGGGATGCCCAGGCCAGCCAGGTGGGCGGCGAGGGCACTTCCGACCTGGCCGGTCCCGAACACGACATGCAGCCGGTCCTCACTGGTGCCAGGGCCGCCCGTGCCTGCGATTGGTGCTTTCATTGATGTTGCCTCCTTGCCCGGTGTCGCCTCGTGGCGACCGATTGGTCCGCAGGCATCAGGCTCGTTCTGGGCTGGGTGAGCGGTCATCACCCAGCGGGCACGTTCACCCAGGGCGGATGGCAGCAGTCCTACAACAGGCCGAGCTCGCGGCCGCGGTCGACCGCGTCGGCCCGGGTGGTGACGCCGAGCTTGCGGAAAATGCTGCGGGTGTGGCTTTTCACCGTGTTGAAGGAGACGTAGAGCTGCGAGCCGATCTCCCGCTGCGACAGCTCGCCTGCCAGCAGCCGCAAGACGGCGAGCTCCCGCTCGCTCAGATCGGGATCGGCGGCCGGGACCGGGCGCCGCGTCGTGGTCAGCTGCAGCGTCCGCTCCGTTCTCGCGAGAAGCTCGGCCAGCCTGCCCGGGTCGCGGCAGCTCGCCACCACCTGGCGGGCCTCACGTGCGGCCGCGCGCGCCTCGTCATACGCGCGCAGGCGGCGGTTGAGCCGCGCCAGGGTGATCAGCGCGTCCGCGAGCTCCAGCCGCCGCCCGCCGCGGCGGGCAAGCACGACGGCCCGCGCGCAGCACGTCCCGGCCGCGGCGAGATCCCCGTGCAGCTCGAGCAGCCTCCCGCGGGCGAGCACGGCGGCCGACGTGGCCGGCGCCTCGTCAATGCGGCCCTCGGCGATGTAACGCTCGGCGTCCGCCGTGATGACTTCCGCCTCATCGGCATGGCCCTGATCGAGACGGACGAGCGCGAGATGCCCCAGGCCGATGGCGCGGGGAATGGCCCACCCGTCGCCAGGCAGCCGTCGCAGCCCGTTCCGCAACGCCGTTTCCGCGCCCGCCAGGTCGCCACTGAACGACAGGGCCAGGCCCAGGTTGATGTCCGCGACCGCCCAGCCCCGCCCAGGCGCCTCCGGCGGCACGGCGAGGGCAGGTCTCGCGGCAGCGGCAGACCCCGCGGCATCACCGGCCATCAGGGCGCTGACCTGCCGGGGCAGGGCAGCCTGTGCCTCCACTGGTACGATGACGTCATCGCCGGTGGAAGATCCGGGCCGCGGAGCTCGCTCCGCGGCCCGCAGCCAGCCCTCCATCTCCTCCACCACGCCAAGTCCGAGTGCAGCCCAGGCCCGCGCCAGGCAGACACGCGCGTCGGCTTCAGCGGACTCGCGCGGCAGCGCGTCGATCCAGCGTGCTATCGTCTCGTCCCGGTCCAGATTGGAGAGCGGGATCCAGTGGCCAGCGATCAGATCGCACGCCGCAGCGAAGTCACCCGCCGCCGTCGCATGCCCGATCGCCTGGTCGGCGTCGCCCTGCGAGCGGTGCCAACCGCAGGCGCGCCGGTGCAGCTCGGCAGCCAGCCCGGGCTCGGAGCGCGCCAGCTCCAGTCGCAGCAGATCGCGGAACAGCTGGTGGTAGCGGAACCACTGGCCCCGGCTGTCGAGGCAGACCAGGAACAGGTTCGCCCGCTGAATCTCCTCCAGCCGGGCGATCCCGTCTGACCTGCCCGTCACCGCGTCGCAGGCCGGGCCGCACAGCCGTTCCAGGATCGAGGTGTGCAGCAGGAACTCGCGCAACCGGCGGGGCTGGGCGGCGACGAACTCGTGCAGGTAGTTGGCGATCTGCCGGTCATCGCCGGCGAACGCGGCCACGAACGCCTTCGGGTCGTCTTGGTCCCGAAGCGACAACGCGGCCAGCCGCAGCCCGGCCGGCCAGCCCTCGGTCCGCTCCCGCAGCAGCGCCACCTCGGTCGGCTCGAGCCCGAGCGCGAGCGAGTCATTCAGCAGCGCCCGGGCCTCCGCGTCGCTGAAGCGAAGCTGCGCGGCGCGGATCTCCAGGACCTCGCCCGCGGCGCGCAGGCTGCCCAGCGGGAGCGGCGGGTCCGCCCGGGTCGCGATCGCCAGCTGCACGTTCGGGGGAAGATGACGAAGCAGGAAGGCGACTGAGGCGTGGATCGACTCGTTCCGCACGCAGTGATAGTCATCCAGCACCAGCACCAGGCGGCGCCCGGCCGCCGCCAGCTCGTTGAGCAGCGACGGCAGCACCGCGCCGGCCAGGTCGCCGGCAGCATTCGGCAGCGCAGTCAGCGCTGCCTGGCCGACCTCAGGCGCCACGGTGCGCACCGCCCCGATCACGTAGCTCCAAAAGCGCACCCGGTCATCGTCACCGGGATCCAGCGACACCCAGGCAAACACGCCCGGCTCCGCGGAGTGCCACTGGCTCAAGACGCTGGTCTTCCCCCACCCCGCGGGCGCGCAGACGAGCACCAGCTTGCAGTCGCCGGCGCCCGCCAGCCGGCCGACCAGCTCACCGCGAGACACCAGTCCCGCCCGCACCGCAGGGACGTGCAGCTTCGCCGCCACCAGCACCGGCCCCGCCGGCCCGTCTGGCGACGCGGTCGCGGCCATCACGCCTGGCCCCACCCCCCGGATGGTAATCCGATGGTGCCCCAGACGACCAGACCGAATCACCCTGGGTGAACCTGCTCCCAGGGTGGTGACCCCTCATCCGGGCCGGTGCCACGGTGCAGACCATGGAAGACCAGACCAGCGACCACGTGCGCTACCAGGTCGTCATCCGCGGGCGGCTCGGCGAACACCTCGCCGACGTGTTCGATCAACTCGAAATAGATCCGCGGCCCGGCCAGACCACTCTCACCGGGAACTTCGCCGACCAGGCCCAGCTTCACGGCCTCCTCGACCAACTGCGGGACCTCGGGATCCACCTCATCAGCGTCAACCCCGCAGATCAAGCCCCCGCGCTACCCAGCTGAATGCCGATCCGGCGCACGCCCCCGGAGAATCCAGTCGCGAGCTCAAACCAGACAGCGACGGCCAGAGCAAGTGACAGCGAAACGGCCCCAGCGAACCCAGGGCAGGCTGGGAGACACCCGCCAGCTGGCCAGGTTGGCGTTCTGAGCCGGGAGGCCCGAAGTCCGCGCGGGAACGTGATACCCGTCCGTTTGTCTTTTAAGATCCCGAACGGGCCGTACTTCCACGCCCGGCACCACGACCTGCCCTGGTCAGCGGCAAGCCGGATTCTGGCTCGGTTTCGCTGGTCGTTTCGGCCTGGCGGCCGCAATGGCGAGCAGTGACAGCAGTGAGGCCAGCCCGCAGGTGAGCCAGACTGTCACGTACGCCCCTTCGCGTGGAATGACGGTGCCGGCGATAGTGACCCGGGTCAGCAGGGCTGCGAACGCGGCCCCGGCCATACTGCCGCCGACGGCGCGCACGGTGATGGACAGCCCGACGAAGTTGGTCTCGAGCTGTGGCTGTGGCGAGACGAGCGACAGTACGCACGCCCGGCCCGCGTGGCCGAATGCGGGCCAGGGCACCGCCGTGGTCGAGGGGTTGCCGCTGGCCGCGAACCTCGCCCAGGCCGCCTGCATGCTGTCCGCGAGTGTCTGCCGGCCGGCGTCGAGCGTGCCGGGGACCGGCGCGTTCGGCACGTCGAACAGGTACTGCAGCTCGGCGTGGTTAGTCCCGTTCAGGATCGGCACGCGGGCGAACCGCCCGGCGGCCAGCGCCGTCCCGATCGGCTCGGTGAGGACCTGGCCATCGACCACGCCGGGGATCCCGACGAAGGGGGTGTTGACGAGGTCCGCGACCGGCAGCTTGCGCAGGCACTCCGCGGTCTGGTCCGGGCATCCGGCCGTGGCCGCGAAGTCCTCGCCAGCGGTCTCGGCGGCAGCCAGGGGCTGCTGGTTGAGCGCGAACGCGCCGCTTTGGATGATCGCCTTCTGGAACAGGCCGCGGGAGCCGGGTGAGATCATCTGGGCGAGCACGGAAAGGCCGCCGGCCGACTCGCCCGCGATGGTGACGTTGTGCGAGTTGCCGCCGAACCGGCGGATGTTGGCCTGCACCCAGCGCAGCGCGGCCTGCTGGTCCATCAGCCCGTAGTTGCCTGCCGGGCCCCCGGGCCGCGCCGCCAGCGCCGGGTGGGCGAGGAAGCCGAGCGCGCCGAGCCGGTAGTTGATCGTGACGACCACCACGCCGTCCGCTGCCAGTTTGGTGGGGTCGTAGTTGCCGGGCCACTGCCATCGTCGGCTGGAAGACTGCCTCGAAGCGCGGCTTGATCGCGTTGAGGCACGACGTCAGCCAGTCCTGCGCTCCGCAAGCGCCAGCGTCTTTACCGGCAGCAGCGAATCCAATGCGGAGCCCGTGGCAGTATATCTTGCGGCTTCTGCAAGATATACTGAGGGCGTGAAGCATCTGGTTGACGTGGATGAGACGCTCCTGGAGCAGGCAAGAGCAACGCTCGGGACTAGCACGATCAAGGACACCGTCAACGAGGCGCTGCGGCTGGCCGCCGGCCGCAAACGCGCCGAGCTGGACGCCGCCATGGACGAGCTGGCCGAACTGGTCCGGGACCTGCCGGTCCAGGACCGGGCCAACGCCTGGTGACCACTCATCTCGCCGAGACCAGCGTCCTGACCAGGCTCTCGGTTGCCGCGGTCCGCGGCGCGTTGCAGCCGTTCATCGACGCGCTCGCGCTCGCTCGGTGCACGCTGACCGATCTGGAACTGGGCTTCTCGGCGTCGAGAGCCAGCGACTGGGACAGGCTGCAGTCGGTACTGGCGACTCTGACTCCGGTCGAGGTCACCCCGGCGGTGATCAGCCGGGCGAAGAACGTCCAGCGCATGCTGGCCGTCGGCGGTCTCAAAGGCCGGAAGGTCCCGGACCTCATCATCGCCGCGGCCGCGGAGCTGGCCGACCTGACGGTCCTGCACTACGACCACGACTTCGAGCTGATCGCGTCCGTGACGGGCCAGCCCCACGAATGGGTCGTCCCACGCGGGTCAATCGACTTACGTCGGAAGTGCCGCGACGGTGCCTTTCAGGCTCGTCATCCGGCTGCGCGGCGCGAAGCCCAGCCATTACGGAAGCCTGCGACTTGGCTTCCACGCCGAGATCCAGAAACTCGAACAGGCCACCTGGCCTGCGAAACTCGGGTGGGCTAACGACAGAACTGTGGTGACCTGCGGTCAGGGGTGTTCTGCGGGAGGCTGTTCCCGGGTTAAGCGGGCTGATCTCCCGGCGTTTCGGGTGGTTTGGGGTGGTTCGGGTTCGGGCCGCGGACGGGGCGGGTGCGGGGCGGCGCCGGGGTGCCGGGGGTGATCGTGGCCCAGCCTTCGGCCCTGGCCATTTCTTCCAGGGACAGGGCTTCCAGCTCGGCGGCCAGGGCCCGGAGCCGGCGGGCGCTGGCGAACCAGGGCGCATAGGCCTGGTACTGGGCCGGGGTAAGCAGCCGGGTGACGGTCTTGCCGTGGACGGTGCGGGTCCGCTGGATGCAGGGGCCGTGCAGGGACGGCGGGCCGGCGGCGCAGGCGCAGCGGGGCTTGCCGCACCGGGCGCGGCGGATGGTGATGCTGCCCGGCAGGCAGAAGCCGATCTGGCCGAGGGCCGTCTCGATCGCGGTCCTGGCCTGGTCTGCGCTGGGGTCTGGTGCTGGCATCGCCTCTCCGTGGCCAGGATCCCGCAAGTCTGTTGCGGGTGGCTACCGCGGGGCCGGCGTGTCTGCCGGGCGCTGAGGTTTTAAGCGTCTACGTTTAAAGAGAGGTCCCCGGGGATGCTGGGGCGAGAGTGCAGCTATGGGCGAGCTGGTGCCGGGGCAGGCTGGCCGTGCGGCGGGCCCGCGGCGGCAGGCGATGACCGCCACGGCCATGCGAGGGCTGTCCCGGTTCGCTGAGGCCGGCGGAGTCCCGCCCGGCGGGGAGTTCCTGCTGGATTATGACGTGATCGAGGCGTTCTGCGTCACCGGCCTGCGCGGCCGGAAGTGCCCGGCCCGGGGGACGTACCGGTCGGCGTTGTACCGGCTCGCCGAAGCGGCGCACGGGCCGCCGGGGCAGCGGGCGACGCCGTTCCCGGGCGCGAGGGCGCCGGCGCCGTACTCGCCGGCGGAGCGGGCAGAGCTGGCCGCGGTCGCAGCCGCGCAGCGCGACCCGGCCAAACGCTCCTCGGCGCTGGCGATGGTGGTGTTCGGCATCGGCGCGGGGCTGCGGCCCGGCGAGCTGGTGGCGCTGCGCGGCGATGACATCTTCCGGCACGGCCGCCAGGTGATGGTCCGTGTCAGCGGCCCGGCCGCGCGGATGGTGCCGGTTACCTCAGGCTATGCGGTGCGCGCTCGGGAGCTGGCCTGCCGCGCGGGTAGCGGGTTCATGTTCCGCCCCGGCCCGGCCGGCCGGTCCTATAAGAACTTCGTCACCAATTTCGCGCGGGGCCTGGCCGCTGACCCGGCCGCGCCGGGGCTGCCGGTGCGCCGGGCCCGGTCTGCCTTCATCTGCGGCCACCTGGCCGCGGGCACCCCGGTCCCGGTGCTGCTCGCGGTCACCGGGATCGCCGAGGCCGGGTCGCTGGCCCGCTACGCCCGCCACGTCCGGGGTATCAGCTCCTCCACGGGCGCCCTGCGGGCGCGCTGTCGCGCGGAGCACACGCGATGAGCGGCAGCGGCCTGGCCCTGCCGCCGGCCGGCGGCGGCGTCAGCGACGCGACGGCCGGCTTCGCCGCCGAGCTCATCGACCGCTCCGGCACGGCCCCGGTCATCGAGGCCGCGCTGGCTCACGCCACCGGGCGGCCCCGGCCCTTGCCGGCGCGTGCGGTGCTGACTGCCCTGCTCTGCCTGGTCCTCGATGACCGGCCGCTGTTCCTGACCGAGGCTACCCGGCTGCTGTCCTGCGAGCTGTCCAAGACATCCCGCAGGCTGCTCGGCGTCCCCGGTACAGTCAGTGGCGACCGGGCGTTCCTGGCCGCCTGCCGGCGTGTCCGCTACTGCTTCCGCCAGATCTGCTCGGTCATGGACCCCTCGCCGCTGCCGAAGAACCGCCGCCTGACCGGGCAGGACCTCAAAGCCCGCACCAGGAAGATGATCCCGGGCCAGCCCGAGGCCGCCAGGCACCGGCTGGAGGCGCTGGCCAACGCGCTGCCGGAGGCCAGCATCTCCGTCCTTGACGAGGAAGAACGCGCAGCCTTCGACGGGTGCACCGGCCTGGACGCCACCCCGGTCCCGCTGTTCTCCCGCGGCCCCTCCCGCCGCAGCGGCCTGTCGGCCAGCGACCCCGACGGCGGCTGGTACGTCCGCGAAGGCGATCACCGCGAGCACGAGGACGACAAGGGCAGGCCGCTGCGGAAGATCTGCTGGGCGCCCGAGGCCACCATCGCCACCACTGCCCGGCCGCCCGGCGCGCCGCCCGCCACGCCGGACCTCGCGATCGGCATGGCCATGGCCCGGCCCGGCGAAGACCCCGGCGGCACCGGCGCCCGGGTCCTGGCCTCCGTGGCCGCCCGCGGCCACAAGCCCGGCTGGCCCGGCTACGACCGCGCCTATACCCAGGCCCTGCCCGAGCGCTTCTGCCTCCCCGCCCGCGCGCTCGGCTACCACCCCGTCATGGACTACCGCGACGACCAGCTCGGCATCCAGGCGAACAGCCAGGGAGCGCTGCTGGCCGAGGGAACCTGGTACTGCCCCGCCCTGCCCGGGCCGCTGATCACCGCCACCACCGGCCTGCGCGACCACGCCATCACCCGCGACCTCTACGGCCAGCAGATCGCCGCCCGCGCTTGTTACCAGCTAAAACGCAAAGACGGCCCCGACGCCGACGGCTACCAGCGGCTGTCCTGCCCGGCCACAGGCAAGCACCCCGGGCTGATCTGCCCGCTACGCCAGGCATCGCTGTCGCCCCGCGACGGGCGCGCCAAGGTCCTCCAGCCACCGCCCGAACCGCCCAGGATCTGCCGCCAGACGGCTATCACCATCGCCCCTGACATCGGCGCCCGGTACCGCCAGGACCTGCCCTACGGCAGCCCGCCCTGGCACAGGTCCTACGCCACCTTGCGGAACACCATCGAAGGCCTCAACGGGCTCATCAAAGACCCTGCCCGCCAAGCCCTCGCCCAGCCCGCCCGGCGCCGCGTCCGCGGCATCGCCGCCCAGCCGGTCTTCACCGCACTGCTGCTGATGGCCGCTAACATCCGCAAGATCCGCGCCTGGCGCGCCCTCACCACCCGCGACAACACCCGCATCACTCAGCGCGCACGACGGCGGCGGGCCAGCCTGCGCGACTACCTCCCCGACGGCTGACCGGCACAAGCAGCCCTCGCCACCTCGATACCTTCAGCCCGGGCAGGTCAGCCGCGCCCCAGGCCAGCCCGCAGCGCCCGCAACAGGCCCGCCGGCACTTCCGGCCAAGCCGGACAGCAATAAATCCCAGTGTCAGAGGACGGCGTCACACTAAAAAACAGGTCACCGCCACAGTTCTGTCGGTATGACACCGGCAGTTCTGTCGGTGACCCCTCGGTGGAGCTGAGGGGATTTGAACCCCTGACCCCCTCGATGCGAACGAGGTGCGCTACCGGACTGCGCTACAGCCCCGAGAA